>ENA-OFCD01000635-OFCD01000635.1-metagenomes-genome-assembly--contig:-NODE-635-length-21267-cov-3.918490_pt1 | contig 21267 bp, 26 predicted proteins | sample MGYA00153392_OFCD01 | MGnify analysis MGYA00153392
CACTGTTTCCGTTTAGTTCCGCCCCACCGTAATAATAATTATTCAAATCGTCTAACGTAACTCGGACATAGGGGTAGTCAAAAATCGAGGAGATTTGTGGATAGCGCCATCACTTTTTTTCTATAACTTTTTGAAAAACTTTGTGGGCTAAAAATTAAAAAATAAATAGCTAAAAAAATCTGTCCATATTCAAACCCCATACAGTCATAGTTTTCTCCTTAGAAAAGTCGGGCGGAACATGTAAAAGCACAGGCACCCTAACTCAAATCTTTCTATATATCCTAAGCCTGAACAATACAAAGAATTTGGGTTCCTAAGCATAAATTTTTTCTGAGAGTCTCAAAATCATGGGATCCCTGTGATACTTTTTATTTTAGAATTAAAAAATAGAAAGCAAACTTTGGTAGTTAAATTTCAAAAACCATGCGAAGCAGTGGGTTGGGGACCCACATAAATGTATGACTGAGCAAAGCGAGATACATAGTGTGAGGTATGTCGATGACCAAATGAAAGCCACCAAACTTTGTAAGCTAAATCCATGACAAAAAAGTTGAAAATAGAAGTTGAATAAAACGGCGAGAAACGGATGAAACGGCTAAGTGGTTATCGAATTGGTAGAGAAGTGGGAGAGAAATCCACAATCAAAATTGTTTTTGAGTGTGAGAGTTGGGACCAAAGAGAGGGACAAAGAGGGGGTGGATGGTGTGAGTGGTGAGTGAGAAAAGCGTGGAAGCCACATTTAAGCATGCAACTATAAATTCTTCATAATAGAGTTTTTTAGAACGTCTTTTAAGTCTGATTTAGCCTGATTCAATTGAATTGCAACAGTGCTTCGTGTTGCTTGCTCGGTTGTAAGTCGTGTTTGTAGTTCGTCGATTTGTTTTTGAATAGATGCAATATTTGCCACAACAGTTAATAGTTGATCATACAACACTTTTACAGTGTTTGTTGCTACAAACATTTGTGTATCATCTACAATAGTTTGTGTGAGTACGTTCAAATCTTGAATAACTATATTAGACATGTATATATATATATATATAATATATTTTATTACTGAACTCCTATAATTCACGCACGATAAATATGGACCTGCCATTGCTAGCTTCGATAGAAATATTAACAGGTCCAGTGTCAACATAGAAGGAAAATTGAAGAGTAGAACTGGGTGGTAAGCGGACTACTGAAGATGTGGACATACACGCCAAACAATTGTTGTAATAATTTATAGCTTGACCCGGTTGACTCGATGAAGACGATATCGAAAACCAAATGGTTACAGTCCCTGTATAATTTGCCCCTACCCTAACCATACCGTATAAATACACATCGAGATCGCCACCTGAATTATTTGAAAATGTATTCGAGCTCATGTATGCTCGAGATCCCCATGAATTTATCAATATGTTTGAAACGTTTATAGCAGCTAATGATATTGTTTGGACGGCATTGGAAACACAATGTAACATGCCTTTTGTACTTGTACTGGGAGTTTGCCAGATTGGGGTTGTACCATTGGTTGATAATATGTATCCATTAGTTTGACTATTTGAGGCTGTGGGTAATTTTGTTGCAAGCAATCCATTCATAGTGGATGAAGTTGGAAAATTTAGTAGTTTAGCATTTAAGTCATCTACCGAAACGAAAGTACCTGATGCTGGTTTATTATAAATAATACTCATATATCATTACATAACAAAAGAAAAATATATATAATTGAAATCAAACATTTTTAATTTTCTTAGGCAATTATATATTATAATGAGTATTCAAATACCAAATTTAGTTAGTCAAAATCGGCAATATGGAACCTTTACAGTTTCTTCAACATTAGACATTTTTGGAGATTCTGTTGTAAATGGAATTGGAGCTTCAACTACCGCCAATAGATGGTCAACACAATTATGTTCCATCTTAGGAGTTACAGAAAACAATCGTGGTATTAATTCAGATCAATGGCTTGATTCCAGTGGTAATATTTATGGTAGTCATGTTGCAGGTAGAAGTGTTATAATGGCTTATGGAATAAATGATTCAAGATTTCAAACAAAAATTCATCAACTTGGGGATATTATGCGTGCAACATCTTTATTTAGTTGTTTACCAGCATCATGCATCAATAACTTACGCACACCAGCAACTGTAACAGAGGTTGGAACATGGGCAAACACAGTGTTATATAGTATTGGTAGATCATCGGCAACAGTTGATGGAACAACATCAATTCAATGTACTGTGACAGGTCGATATGTAGCTATCGCAATGTCAACAAATAATGTAACCACAAGTAATAACGCTATTTCAGTTGGTATAACAATTGATGGAACAAATGTAATAACTCAAGGTGGGTCAGCAACTACTACAATGGATCTTGTTAATACATTAACTACAAGTGTCAATGGATCATCATATGCATCATTCTTATTTGTTTATGATACAGGAGTTGCAGGCACAGGAGTAGCACACACAATAAAAGTTACCCCAACAAAAGTAGGAACAATTGTAGGATCATTCTATTGTGATTACATGGCTGGATTTGATTCAAATCAAGCAGGATGTGCATCCGTTGGATTGTTGGACTTCTATGATTATGATCAATCAACATGGGTTGGTCAATCATCAGGACCACCAGTTTTAGGTTCAGCATCTGGTGATCTTGTGATTGCAGCATTACGAAGTCAAATGTCAAGAGTGTCAGAACAATTTTTAAATTGGGGGTTGCCAATATATTATTTCAAAAATGCTTACAATCTTTCAAGATACGGTATGTTGTGTGCTGATATGTTGCATCCAAATAATAGTGGTCATGCACAAATTGCGCAACATGTTGCAACTCAAATCGCAAATACCAAAGCTTTATAAAATACTTTTCTAAGAAATAAATAATAACATGAATATTTAATATATTCCTATTATAATATAGAATGTCATCATCTTTAGAATCCGCAAAAGTAATTATTATTAATAAGATTAACAACACATCAACAACTGCAGGAACATATACAGTAAACTTTCCAATAAGTCAAACTTTTAAAAAAGCTGAGATTGCATTATCAGCTGCTTTTTTATATTATAGTTGGCAGAATGTTACAGCAAGTAATAATAACAATACATTTAGTTATATTTTTAATAGTATAACCTATCCAGTTAACTTTCCTAATGGAATGTATGAAGTCTCAGATCTGAATGCATATATGCAGTTAGTTATGCAGCAAAATGGTCATTATATTGTCAATAGCACAGGTGTAAATCAGTATTACGTAAACATAGCTGTAAACCCTATATACTATACAATAACAATAACATGTACTCCAATACCAAGTTCTTTGCCAACAGGATGGACCAATCCAAATTCAATATTTTTAAGTGGGAACACAACATCACTTATTATTCCAGATACAAACATGAAAAGTCTAACTGGATTCAATGCTGGAACATATGGAGGAGGTACAGCATTATTCAACATAAATGCCCAAAATGTGGCCAATGTAAGCATTTCTAATGTAATTAATTTTGGCTGTAATATGGTTAACAATAGTTCTTTTTCAAATTTAGTGAATGTAATATATAGTTTTGCACCGTCAGTATCTTTTGCAAGACAGATTGTAATTGATAGACCAACTTATGCATGGTTCAAAATTGTTGATGGTGCATATACTAGCATAACAATTAACTTAGTAAATGAACTTGGAAATGCAGTAAAACCACTAGATCCTAATGTAATGATCAAACTTATCATTAGACAACAATAGTAATGCTTAAAAGGAAAATAATTATCTAGTTTGAATGTATAGTATAATAATGGATTGTCATTTTCGTTTAAATCATATCAAACATAAAACCAGTTTAATAGGCGGACATATTGTTCGAAGCAGGATGCAAAAACAGAAAGGAGGGAGCTTAGCACATGTACACAAAGTACGCGCTCATGGTACAGTTCATCATATACATAAATCAATAGGACAACAAACAAGTCAGAAAGACAATTTATTGAGTCTTATTAACAATCAATTTAGAGCGAAATCCCGTAGATAATAAATAAGGATATATAGAAAGTTTTTAGAACAACAAATGTGATTAATTAATTTCTTAGTTAATGATATAATATTCACAATGGCAGCAATTGCAAATGAAGAGATTCATAATTTATTTTCCAATGAGAAACATAAAGTTCATCAATATAAGACAGAAGATTATTATAGTCTAAATTGTTTTACTCAAACCACCTCACAGATATCATTTACAACAGCACAAATTAAGGATACACAAATCATATTTAAAGATTCATATGTTGTTCTGGATCTATCTGTAGCAGCAACAGGGGCAACAGCAACATCTGAAATATCACTTAAAGAAGGTGTGGCATCCATATTTTCAAATGTTCAAGTATCGATAGCAGGAGGAACATCTATTGTTAATCAACAGAATGTGAATTTATTAAATGGTAAGAAGTTATTATTGAAAGATTATACATGGGCTAAAAATATTGGTCCTGAATTATGCTATGATCGAGATACTGGACCTGCTGAAACTGCTGTATATGCGACAGCACAGCAAACAACAACATCAACAAATGCAGCATTCAATCAAGGCCTTTTAAATCGGGTAAATTATATTATTGCAAATTCTTTGACTGCTAAAGCGTTTGTTGGAGGTATACTGGTGCAAACCTTCAGAGTTTATGTCCCATTAAGTATCATTCATGACTGGTTTGCTCAAATGAATTACCCTATTTCTGGGGTTTCATTTCAAATCGATTTATTCCTAGCACATGCTATCTCACCATGGCAAATATTTCAAATTACAGACACAGCTGTCAATACAAATGTCACCGCAATAAATACAACCGTTGTTAGCACACCATATCTATATTATAAAGGAGTAACATTAAATGATGATGATGCAACTAAATATCAACATGCAATAAGTCATGGTCTAACAAAAACTGTAAATTTTATTTCACAACAAGTCAATTATTCATTTGTTGGTAGAACAGAAACATCTATTTCCATGACTCCATTTCAAAATATTGTAAGACCATTGCGACTTTGGTGTTTTGCTTATTATGCCAATGAGTTGCGATCAGTAAATAATACATTCTCACCATCTGTTCAACTTGATTACTTTAATGTACTTGCAAATAATAAATCAATCTTCCAAGTTCAACCAATCATGGGACAAAGACGGTTATATGATCAACTACGTAACACAATATATGACTATACGGATGATATGGCAGTTGCTAATTTAACATTTGCAGACTTTTTAAGTAACTATAAAATGTATGTGTTCGACCTGAGTCGTGTTAAATATAACACATCTAATTTGAACACTCCAGTACAAATTGATGTCGTTGCAAGTAGATTAACAGCAACACCAATTGATTTCATATATATTATTGAGTATGAGGATACAGCTATTTTACATCTTAGTGACGGTAATGGCACGATGGTAAATGCACCGCCACAATAAATTGTAACATTTATGAAAAATCAAATGAAAATGTTATAGAATGAAACAAATAATTTTTAATTTTGAACTATAGAAATATATTATATCATATTAATATATTATAATATGTGCGCGTCGATTCTTGCATCACTAGGGATTCCTCTCTTAATGAATTTACTTGGAGGTGGGTCTGTGAAAGTCCACAAACATCATTTAGGAAAAGGAACAACTATCCACATTACAAAAACTATGAAAAATCAAATGACAAAAGCTCATGAAAAAAACAAACCTTTCATGATGAAGCTATCCAAAGCCTCAGCCAAACGCAATATTCGTGGTAGCGGGGTGCTTGCTAATTTATATAAAAACCTCAAAGAACAAGCCAAACAAGGATTAAAGCATGCAATTCCAGTGGCGCGAAAAATAGCACATCATGTAGGACATAAAGTCTTAGCACATGTGAAAACTAAAGCATCTGCATTATTAAAAAGAGTAGACGATAACGCTGAGAAGATAGGTAATCATATTGGTAGAAAAATTGGTGTTGGTATGAAACAGAATCATGAAATGCTCGGTAGCGGATTCTTTTCTGATTTATTGAACACCGGTAAGTCAGCCTTAGGTTCTATTGCACAAGCAGTAGTACCAACTGTAGCTGGTTTGGCATCAACGGCAATCAATAATAAAATTAATAGTAAGTTTGGTGGAACAGGAGGTACTGGAATTAAAAAGCCCCGAAAAAGATTACTAGGTAAAATGAAGCGCAAAACTATGAGAGGCGGGAAGGTAAAACCAAAAAGAAAGGTTAAAGGCCAAGGATTTCTGACAGAAATTCTGAAGCAAGTGGGGGTACCAATCGTCCAGAATTTAGTGGGGAAAGCCCTCGGTGGATCAGTAAAACCACAGAGACTTGGTAGAGACGGTGAAGGTTTATATGCCAACCCATCTGGTGCAGGTTTGTACATTTAAGTAAATATCCATTTTGAATAAAAAATATATATATCATAACTAATATATATATGAAGTTCAAGCTTAAAGGGTTAACAAATTTTCAGATCCAGAATGTTTTCGATAATAGTCCATATGCTAAACAATTCCACGGATGTTTTAGCCGTGATACATTACCTAAAAAGATAAAGAATGGAGCTTACATAATTAACTTGGATGTAAGTACAGGGGCTGGATCACATTGGGTAAGTTTATTTAGTTCACCAAAGCAAGTTATATATTTTGATCCATTTGGTATCGATCCATCAGATGAAATAGTTAAGTTTATGAAATCAGCAAACAATAAGAATATTATGTATAGTACAATTGATCTACAAAATTTTGACGCTGAAAGTTGTGCCTATTGGTCTATTCTATTCATCGAGAGCATGCTTGAGACAGACGATTTTAATAGTTTTATAAAATATTTTTCTAGTGATACAGTTAAAAATGAGAAAACTTTAGAGGCTGCAACAAAACCTATGAAGTTGAGTGTTGTCGGAAGAGGATTTCTGAATAGATTAGTTGATCGTGTAAAGTCTGCAGGACATAAGTTGGTATCCAAAGTAAAAGAACTACCTAACAAAATTATTAACAATTTACCATTTGAGGCTCATAGTTACGACTATACGAAAGAGCATGGGTGGCGTAAAATGGCTGCGTTGGGGCCAGGCTCTAACACAGATAAAAGAACACAGTTATACAATGCTACCGGAAATCATGATCATATTTATATTAATGATTTAGATAAACTTGCTTACGCTCATGACCAAGCCTATAATCAATTTCGTGATGTTGAAGGACGGAAAGCATCTGATAAAGTACTTGTAGATGGGGCAACAAAGATATATAAAGATCCATCAAAGAACTTAACTCAGAGAATAAATGCTTACGCTGTGAACAAATTATTCAAGGCCAAGACAGCTATAGGTGTAGGTGTTAAACGTAAAAAGACTATTGGTAGAGGAATAATACAAAGTAAAACAAAAAATAAAAAAGTAACAGATTTAAAACAAAATATTGAAAAATTACAGAAATTGATTGATTACACAATGAAAGCTATTGATCATATGCAACATGAAGAGATAAATGTTGAACCTCCAGTTGATTGGGAATACAATGGAATAAAAACAAGATTTGATAAATATATTAATACAGTTCAACAAATGGAAATGCTAAAAGAGAGACTTCAAAGTGAATTAACAAATCTACAAACACAACAAGGTTCAGGTGTAGGATCATCAAAGATGAAGTATTCAATTGATCCAAGATTGAACAAAATAATATCAGGTATTTATAATAAAATAACATCCATTGACAAGGATATAGCGAAAATGAGATATTATATTGACAATGATGACATAACAAATCATAACCATTTTGCGACTGTTGTTAGATACACCCAACTAATTCATTCAAGAACACAACAACGATTAGCATTACAAGCAGAATTAGCACAAATGACAGAACGTCTTACGGCAACAACACCTAGATTAGAAAGACTAACAGATGGATCAGGTATATCATCATCTAAAGTTACTAGATTTTCAAATGATCCGAGATTAGAAGAAATAAATCGTGAGTTTCAACAGTTAGATAAAAAGATAAAACAGATGGAAAATTATATAATAACTCATCAAAGCACCATTTTAAATAGAAACAAAATTAATAACTATATCGATGACTTAGCTATATTAACACCAAGGAGACACGCTTTACGTATAAGATTGCAAAGTCTTATAAACAATGCTAGAGAAGACACTAGATAAAACAACATCATTAATAATTTTTATATATTATCTGTATCAATAATATATAATGACTAATATACATAACTTTTACGAAATGATTGGCCCACAATATTTATCATCTGCAACAACATACGCCAACTATGATAAACTTCAAATAGATCTACCATGTAGAGTATTGTTTGTAGGTCCCTCGGGGTCCATGAAAACCAATAGTGCATTGAATTGGATTACAAGTATCAATCATTTTAATCGAATTTGGCTCTGTACAAGCAATTATGATCAACCTTTATATAGATGGTTGTTAGAATATTATAGAAATATTGAGAAACAACTTAAAAAGCCAGAAGGATCAATCTTTACAATCTGTACTAGTATAGATGATTTACCGTCTTTAACAGATGAAACAGCAGTTGATAAAACAAATGTTAATCTGTTTATATTTGATGATTTAGTCACTGAATCAACCCAGAAGATGAAGAAAGTTAATGAGATATATATTAAGGGGAGACATTATAATTGTAGTTCCTTCTTTCTAACACAAAGTTATTATGCTACAAACATTATGATAAGAAAGAATTGTGATTACATTGTTATGAAAAAGCTAAATACAAGTGGTGATATTACCCGTATTGTAAAAGAATATCAGATGAGTGAGAGCCCAAAGACAATAATGAATCTGTATAACTATGCTATGTCTGGCCCAGCTACAAATTTCTTTTTGATAGATTTAAAGACTACAAAACCTGATTATAAATTTAGGAAGAACTTTTCAAAAATTCCGACAAAATAGTTTATTTATAGATTTTCTTTAGTTCAGTTACTTGAGCTGCACTAATTACACCATGCTTTTTCATCTGATTGAAACATTTATGTAGTTGATCTATCAATGCATCATTATGCACAGGTCCACCATAACTTGAGTATTCACCTGTGAGTATGTTGAATTGATTCTGCAGGGCATCAACAGGAGATAAATGATCATCTATTGTACCAGTTTTGACAGCTTTTTTAACACCTGAACCACTCATTGTTATTTGTTGAGGAATGTCAATATTGATATTACTTTTGGATCTATTCATTAAATTTATAACATAAGATTTCTCCTTATCACTTAATGGAGAAATATCAACATTATGATGGTGGATAATATCAAGTAACACTCTCTTCAATGCACTTGAGACATGTATTTTTGGCCATCCAGTTATACCTCTATTTGTTTTCAAATACTGGAGACTTACAATTCCCTTATTCAATTGATTCTCATCTATTGAAAAGATTCCTAGAGGAACATTTGATCTGATCTCACTTCTCATCTGACCACGTTTATTGATTTTGACATGTTTAGCTGGTTTGAGACCTTTTTTATTCTTTAACCCTTGTCCATATTGAACTCTATAATTATCAGCAGCATTCTCAAGCATAGTTAATAGTTCTGGTATCGTTGTTGGCTTTTTAATCTTGGATGTATCAACACCTAGCTTTTTTAACTGTCTGTAAATTGCTAGCGGATTTTCTTTTGCAGGATTATTTTTAAACTCATCTAATTTTTTAAGTGCTTTGGCTGAAACAGGATATTTCTCTTCGTTATATATATAGTCAGGATCTGATGATAAACCTCTCAAAGGTGGTGATTCTTGGTCGTTTTTAATGTCATCCATCTGTTCTAGTTTAGGGAGATCTTCAAAGTTGTTCTGCAACAAATTGTTATTGATAGATTTGAGAACTCGATCAAATTCTTGCTGACTTATCAATGCGTCAAGTTTGCCTGAGTTGAATTCAGTAAGATCTAAATCACTGCTGTAATCATCAACATTGTCATCATTGTCATATCCCCAAAGTTCATCGCTTGGCACGGTCAATGGATCAATAGCTGCTTTAGGAATATTAGCAGGTTTTAATTGTTCATTATATAAATAGCCTTTGTTTGTCAAACTACGATTATTTATCTCCTCCTGAGTCAAACTACGCTTTAAAATATACTCTGCACTCTCATACTGGCCAGCTTTTAACAGAGAATTACAATGTTGTATAACACCAGTAGTATGCATAGCTTTATCTATTGTAGCTTGCTTTCCAATAATGGTATTTTTGAGTGGATCAGGAACTTTTAATTTTAAAGGTCTAGATGTATCTTTATATTTTATAGGTATCTTGACTTCAACTTCAGGTGTTGGTGTATGTACCTCAGTTGTATGTTCAACTTTTCTAATCAAAGGATCTGGAATTTTACTCAAATCTAACTTCTTGTGATTCATTATAATAATATAAGAGTATATATAATTATTTGGATTATCCATTTACATTTTTAAATTATTCTTATGCTTCTGTGTTTTTATATGTCTTGATAAACTACCTTTAGCAAGATTTTGGTCACAGACGTCACAATGTATTAAGTTTTTATTTTTTATAGTAGTAGGTATTGCTTTTTTAATAATTTGATCATTATTATCTACTTGTTTGATTTTTTGAATTACATCTGCAAAATCTATAGCAGCCTTTTTCAATTCAGCAATAGTTTCAGGTCTATTTACATTTTTATATATATTTGGCTTATTTAATTTATCTTGTAAATTCTTAATTCTAGCTCTTAGAACAATTCTACGATTAATTAGTTTAGATCGATCTACTTTTACTATTTGATTTTGATTTTTAATTAGCATTGGATCGATTTTATGTAATCCGTAATATCTTACTTGATTATGATCTAAGCATTCGGTCATTGAACCAAAATGTCTACCTTTTTTTAATTTCTTTATTCCACAATAACTCATATAAATATCAACATATAATTATTTTTTACGACGTTTTTTTTATTCATCTCTAGATGTTTGATAGTTAAATTATGTCTTGATAGTTTACTTTTTTGAACATCACATTGACATACTTCGCAATGGATTTTCACTTTACTCTTTTCTGCAATTTTAGCACGATTTTTTTCTGCATACACCTTTTTTCCAGCAGCTATTTTTTCTTTATTATTTTCACGATATTTCTTTTGTCTTTCTGCCGCTTGTTCTTTATGTTCTTCATAATGTTGTTTTACGAAGAGATTTTAGTCCGAATCCGATTGAATTTAATATCCCACTTAAAATACCCTTCCCGAGCTTTGTTTTAGTAGTTTTTCTTGCTTTTGGTTTACAACCACATTTCGATTTTGTTTTTTTCGGCATATATAATGTTGCAACACAAATTAAATTATATTACGCACTATATATCAGGCTTGTGAATTTTAGGTTCAGAACTTGATTTGTAAAGTTTATTGATTACACAGCATGACGATGAACAAGTATTACATTTTTCATCACAACACTCAGTAGATTCAAAACATTTGTTATTTCCTGACTCGCAACAGGAGAAGAGATTTCCCATATACAATTAGCGGTTAAAATAAAGTTGTGTACTGTGAAATTCCCACCAAATATTTTATCATATATTATAATAATATTCATAAAATTATGGAAATCCTAAAACAGTATTTACCTGAAGATATTATCAATTATATTGTACTTGATTACATTATTGTCAATCAAGAAACAGTGAAAAGCAATTTCAGAACAACAATGAATGAGTTGAGGAGCAGGGTGTATTTAACTCTTCAGCACAAATATTAAGCAATATACGTCTCCATAAACCTAAACGCTGTGTATATTGTTATGATAACGGATGTGCAAATGATGGTATGGTCAGTTTAAAATGTAATATCAATCATTATATGTGTGAAGATTGTTTTCATACTGGATATATTAAACAATGTACTATCTGTGAAATTTACATTGAAAGAATTTACAAAAATGAATATAAATCGAAAAACATAAATAAACGTAAAGTAAAGTCAAAACAAGAACGTAAAAAGCTGAAAAAAGAAGCAGAAAAACATGGTGTTGAGCTAAATAGAATGGGTGAACTAGTGGATACAAATAATGAAGGTTTCTTTTCGGGATTATTGTCGCAATTCTTTTGATAAAATATTATCAATAATAAAGATATATAGAAAATTTATGAAAACTGAATTAATAATTAACGATGATGTTTTACCCACTGAATCTGAATGCCCCAAATTGATCAGAACACACAAAGTGAAAACATGTGTTAGTGCTTCAGCTCCCAATTGTATCAAAGAAGATATAGATACAAACTTTGTTGGAAGGGTATGTAAACCATGCAATAACCTGAAAAATGCTATTAGATATGCTTTGAAGAGAGCTAAAATTGATTCGGAGAAGGAGATATTACAATTAGTTGAAAAGAATGAAAAATAATATCTCAATTGTTTATATAGACGATGAACTACTATTTCCAATGTACAAACTGTGAAATAAAACTTACAATTGCAGATGGAAAGTTTCACTTCTGTATTTGTGATAATGTGTTTTGCAACCTTTGCTTCATAGAACTGTGTAAAGAGTTTGATATAGATGACGATGGTGAGCTAGCTCAATGTGGATATTGCGATAATGATGAGGAATAAATATGTATTTCAAATATATACATGAGATTTGTAAAAGAATAGCTGCGCTCTTGATTATCAAAGTGAAATGTCTCTTGTCGAAAGTAGTGGTTATTTGTATTTTGATCCTGAAACAAAAAGTGATATGCAAGCACAAATATAAAGATTGATAGATAGGAAAAAAGAATTGGAATCTGAGCAAAATAATAATATGAGTGTAATATAATGGGAGACATCAATGAAATGAGGAAATTAAAGAAAATTATATTAGAAAGTAAAATTGACACAACAAAATATTTTTTCTGTCGAGGAAGATTGAATACAAATTGTGAACTGATATGTTCGTGGAATAATAATACTAGGAAATGTGTACCATGTAGAAAAATTCTAAACAAAGAGCAGAATGTAAACAAAAAATCTAACCAGAAATATAGAGCAACAGTAAAAGATGATAATTGTATAGTTAATTTTAATGGATAGTTATTTATATAATATTAATATTATGTAAATTTTGTTTTCATTGTTTTTTTGACTTTCTTGGGCATATATATATAAACACACCTAAAATTAAATCTGAGCTATATTTGTTTTTGAAGTTGATTTATGAATTTTATTAAATACACAGCATGTAGATGAGCAAGACTCACATTTATCATGACAACACTGAGGAGAGTCACAACATTTATTATTACCTGATTCGCAGCTGAAACAACCGAATATATTCCCCATTATTCTATATATGTTTAATGTATAAATTTGTTTTCTTTATGAAATATATAATAAATATTTTATGAATTCTAAAAATGAACTAGAAATTGACGATAGTGTAGAGGAAACATATACAGAGAAACCAAAAATTAAGAAACCAAAAGCTAAAAAAGAAACTGATAAGATTTGTACTGCGAAAATATCACCACTTTGTCAGAAGGTTGATACAGATGGTAACTTTGTGGGTAGATGCTGTCGAAAATGCAATTCATATAAACAGTCATTACGTTACTCTGTCAATAAAATGAAATTAAATAGTGAGAAGGAATTATTGGCAGAAATAGAACAAAATGAATAATATCTCAATTGTATATATATAATGGATAAAAATAATTATCATTTTAGTTGTGCTGATTGTAACAAAATTTTAATTATATAAAATGCAGAATATTACTTTTGTAATAATTGTGACAATATATATTGTCTTGATTGCTACTATGAACTTGCTAAAATATATGGTGTTGATGAGAACAAAGATGATTTATTATGCTGTCAATATTGTGTTAATGATAATGAATAAATATGTCCACCAATAATAATGATAGAGGGAGTAAAAATTGAGTATTTAAAACTTAAAATAATGGAACAAAAAATAGACACAAGATCATTTGTATTTTGTAGTGAGAGATTAACAAATGAATGTGAAATAATATTTTACAAAAACAATATAAATAATAAAGTGTGTAAAGCTTGTAGGAAAGAACAACTTAAGAAAAGTATTCAAGAGAATAGTGCACCTAGAAAAGTGAGAAAAATTACAAAATATAGAGTTGATACAAAGGTAACAAATCTAGTAGTAGATTTTAATTGATAGTATTTATATAATAATAATATGATGTAAATGTACATTAACTTTCAAATTAGATTTATTCATCAACATCAAATTCAAATAGGTTCTCGAACTTTCGTTTCTCTGAATATTGACCTGTTGTTGCATCTACAAATCCTGTATCAATCATGAACTGATAGTAGTCAGGTCGATTCAATCTGATATGACCTAATGTTTTACCCTTATTTTTGTATCTACCAATGTTAACTATTGTATCATCAAATTTGTGTTTTTTCACTTTTTTCACCTGCTTAATTTTAGGTGCGTTTTTAGTTGATTTTGTTGCAACTGTTATTGTTACAACTGAATCTGTTGGGAAACATAAATGATTCATTGTGAATCCAGTATCTCTGCAGTCTGTACAACCACATTCTTCTCTTGAAGCTCCAAATGAACACGAGGGCATATTATATAATATAGTTATAGCCTCAAATCTTTAAGTCTTAATAAATCTATTTTAGATTTAAAGAATTAATATATAGATTAATATTATATAATGGAAAATAAAATTGTTGTTATCGATAAAAGATGTGTACAATGTATGTCAATCAAATTAGTTTCTGAATTTGCAAAAGATAAACATACAAAAACAGGTCTCACTTCATATTGTAAACCATGCATTAAAATAAAAAACGCTAAAATATATAAACAAAGAAAATGTAATGCAATTGCTGAAAAACAATATTATCTAATTAGAGATGGTAAAAAAATTGCAGAATAAAAATCTTTATATAGTTTAAATCAGATATATATTTAAAGAGATAATATTATTATAATCTATTATTATAATATGAATCAAGTTGAAACAATTATTACTAGCCAATTTTTAAAAAATGCCAAGATTTATAAACTATGCTGTCTTGACCCTAAAGTGATGGAAATATATATAGGATCTACATGTAACAAAGCTTTATCTACTCGTTTTATTAATCATAAATCACTTTCAAAGAATCATCCAAACATAAAGGTCTATAAATATATTTATGAAAATGGAGGTTTTACAAACTGGCAAATTGAGCTTATTGAAACATATCAATGTACCTCGAAACAACAGCTACGATCTAGAGAAGACTATTGGATTACACAATTAGGAGCGACATTAAATGTGAGAGCTGCTATCTCTGATGATATAAAGAACAAGGAGAAACAAAAGCAATATTTTCAGAACAATAAGGAAAAATTTAAACAATATAATAAAAAGTATCGTGAAAGTCATAAAGATCAAAATAAAGAAAAAATAAAAGAATATAATAAGAAATATAATGCAGAAACACGACGTTTAATTGCAGCATACCATGAGCGGATGAAAAATGTTACAAATTTAAAAAATATATAAGAAAATTCAGAAAATGGTTTAAAGATATATTAATAATATAATTTATTAATATATATATCAATAATAATAATGGTCCAGAAAAGTTTTTACAACAGTAAGATTACAGATGCTGAATTAGAAAGAATAAGACAAGCTGAAGAAGAAGATGCACTTGAAATTCTTGAGGATAAGAAAGCCAAGATTCAAAAGAGAATCAATGCTCATAAAAAAAGACATGGGATTATATCTGAAGAAGAGACAAAACAAAGAATTCAACAGGCTCACAATAAAAGATACAATAATAACATATCTATTGAGGAACAAATCAAAAAGAATGAAGAACAAGCTAAGTTAGATAGAGAAGAGTTAGCTGAACTTGACAAAAAAGATGAAATTGCAAAACTTGAAGAAGAAAAGGTTTATGATGCTGAACATAAAACAGAAATAGATAATGTTATGAAAGCTGAATTACTCAAAGCTACTTTATCTGACTATGTTCAAGGATTCAAAATCAAACCTACCAAGTATAATCAATTCCATGTCGTATTATTTCTGGAGAAAGCAAATGCATTAGTTCAATCATTTCTGGTATCACAACTTAAAACTTTACATGGTCTTAAAGCAAACCTAATCATTAATGTTGCTTTCAAAAAGTATGACCATAAAAGGGAAAAAATGATATATATAAGAAAGTCTTTTATCACTAAAGCCAGCACAGTCTTGAATGAACCTGATACTGAAAATTATGTAAATGATCACATTGATGATCTCAATGAAAGAATTGACGATTGGTTAGCTGTTGGCTCTGGATTCAGAATGAGTACTGTTGTTTATCTTCAGTGTGATGTTATTAAATACGATCCTATCAAAGGTAGCAGCTTTATTGAATTACCTCTAAAGTTTAAAAATAAAAAAGCTATTATCAATGTCAAAAATGATGATAATCAATGTTTTAAATGGGCTATTCTATCTGCATTACATCCTGTTGATAAAGATGCACAATTAGTTAGTAAGTATACACAATATAACGATGAACTTGATTTCACTGGACTTAGCTTTCCATTTGAAGCAGATAAAATTTCTAAGTTTGAAAAGCTTAATGATATATGTATCAATTTATTTGTGTATGAAGATGTTAATGAAGTTATTTATTCAACAGTACCATTAAATTATAAGTTAAAAGAAACTAGTAAATACTATATGAAGTTAGGTAATAAATACACAGAGGTTGATTATAGTAAAGCTGTTAAACAACATGAAGACCCTAAAACGTCAGAAGATGCTGATGAAGATGCTTGTGATTTAGAAACAGCGCTTATTAGGACATCCAAATACATTTACCAAATTGATAATACTCCTAAGAAGAAGCTTTACACAAGACATTTATCAAAACATGTTTCTGACAAGAAAGTAAATCTATTATTAATTACAGAAGGAGAAAGATCACATTATGTTTGGATTAAACATTTCTCCAGATTTATGGCATCTTCACATGGACATACTATGTATTATTGTTTCAATTGTCTTCATGGGTATCAGACTGATGCAAAATTACAAGATCATCAAAGGTCAGGGTGTCTAGATAACGATTCTGTTAAAACCATTTTACCAGCAAAAGACAAAGCATTCATAAAGTTTAATAACTTTAAAAATCAAATGGAGGTTCCATTTCATATTATTGCTGATTTTGAATGTTCAACAGCTAAATTGGATGTTGACATTGAACATAAAGATGTTGTTGATGATGATGAATCATGGACTGAAAAGTATCAACATCATGAACCTAATTCATATGCTTATAAAGTTGTTTCTATTATACCTGAATATAATTCTGAGTTGCAAATATATAGAGGTCCTGATGCTTCAACCAAATTTTTGAAAGCTTTGGATAAGGAGAAAATAAAGATCTTGAAAACAATTAAAGATGTTATCAAAAGTCTTAAAAAGATGATTATCACTCATCAACAAGAACAGGATTTCAAGAGTGCCAAATTATGCCATATTTGCGATAAAGATTTGAATGATGATAGAGTTAGAGACCATTGTCATTTTACAGGACTTTACAGAGGTCCTGCTCATGAGAAATGTAATTTGAATCTATCCATTAAAAAGAATACACGTAAACAAATTCCTGTTATCTTTCATAATTTAAAAGGGTACGATTCTCACTTAATTGTTAAAGCTTTAGACAAACAGTATAAACATATTACATGTCTTGCTACTAATTCTGAAAAGTATATGACGTTTAGTGTTGGAAATTTAAAATTTATTGATAGCTGCTCATTTTTAAATGCAAGCCTTGCTAAACTTGTCGATAATATACCAAAAGATGATTTATATAAGTCCTTTCCAAATCTTACATCACATTTTAACAACTGTTCAATACAACAACTAGAACTGTTATGTCAAAAAGGTTGTTACCCATATGATTTCGCTGATAATGTTGATGTTTTCAATTTGAAATATTTACCTGCAAAACAAGATTTTCATTCCAAGTTGATAGACGAAGATATTTCGGATGATGATTATGCACATGCTCAAAATGTATGGAATGCTTTTCAGTGTAAAACATTCGGTGATTACCACGATTTGTACTTGAAAACTGATGTCCTTCTATTATGCGATGTTATTAAAAACTTTAGAAAGATCAGCATGAGAGATTATAAAATTGATCCACTACATTATATTTCACTTCCTAGTTTTGCTTGGGACTGTGCGTTGAAAAAAACAGATCAAAAAATTGAACTATTTGATGCTTCTCAACAGGATATGTATTTGTTTACAGAAAAAGATATTAGAGGTGGTATTTCTATGATGATGAATAGATATGCTAAAGCTAATAATAAATGTTTAACTGATTATGACAAATCTGTCGCCTCTTCATTCCTTATGTATCTTGATGCTAACAATTTATATGGATGGGCTATGAGTCAGTGTCTGCCAACTGGTGGATATAAATGGATTGATGCAACTATATTCACCAAAAAAAGAATTTTACAAATGAAAGATGATGCTAAAAATGGTTTTATGTTAAATGTTAATATTAGATACCCTAAACATCTACATGATTTACATAACGATTATCCTTTAGCTCCTCAATCTATGGTTATTACCAATGATATGATCTCACCTTATTCCAAACAATTAAAACAAACATTACAAGGTACAGAAAGTAAAATTAAAAAATTAGTACTAAATTTAAATGACAAAACAAATATTACACTTCATTATAGAACTTTAAAATTGTATTTACAATTAGGTATGGAGTTAGTTAGTGTTAACAAAGTTTTACAGTTTTCACAATCTCCTTGGTTAAAACCATATATTGATTTCAATACTTCACAAAGAGCATTAACAAAAAATGAGTTCGAAAAAGACTTCTACAAGCTCATGAATAATAGTGTGTTCGGCAAGACCATGGAATCAGTTAGAAATAGGATTAATTTTGAACTTGTTACTGATACTGACAGATTAAAAAAACTCACTGCTAAACCTACATATAAACATACTAAAAAATTCACTGATAATTTGGTTGGAATTGAGTTGTATAAAAGAACTGTCACTCTTGATAAACCTATATCTATTGGTTTCAGTATTCTAGAGTTATCAAAGGTTCTTATGTACGACTTTCATTACAACACAATCAAAAAGAAATATGGAAACAATGCTAGGTTGTTAATGTCTGATACAGATTCACTTTTTTATGAAATCAAAACTGATGACATGTATGAAGATATGAAAGAATTTAAGAATCAGATGGACTTCTCTGACTATCCTCAAGATCATTCCTTATTCAGTGTAGAAAACAAGAAAGTCATTGGAAAGTTCAAAGACGAAACACATTCAGATCAAGTTTTAGAATTTTGTGGTTTAAAACCTAAATTATATTCATACAAAACAAGTTCAAAAGAAACAAAAAGAGCAAAAGGAGTTAAAACTTATGTTGTCAAAAATGAAATTACTCATGACATGTATAAAAACTGTCTTTTCAATGATACCCATGTTGAGTATTGTAAGATGAATAGCATACGGTCTAGGTCTCACGAGATTTACAGTATTACTATGAACAAAGTTAGTTTAAGTTCGTATGATGATAAATCGTATTATATTGACGCTTTCACATCGTTGAGATATGGACATTATTCAATCCCGAAACAATAAATTACTTAAGTACTGAAATAATATTCAAAGCACTTAAAGATTTAATACAATATACAATATTATTTATAAATGAATCAGTTAAAAGAAGTCAAAATTGCCAAACCTAGATCAAAACCTGATCAACAATCCTATCAAAATGGAAAGGTTTATCAATTAACATGTTTAGATCCTTCTGTTACAGATATTTATGTTGGATCTACAATTCTTGTTACGCTTTCCAAAAGATTTCAACATCATAAGGATTCTGCAAAACGTAATCCCGATAGGAAGGTTTATAAATTTATTTTAAATAATGGTGGATTTGAGAACTGGCGAGTTATTATTATTGAGAAATTTCCTTGTAAATCTAAAATTGAGCTAATCGCAAGAGAAGACTATTGGATGAAGCATAAAAATGCAAGTCTTAATTCAATTCCAGCATATATTAATGAGAAAGATAAAAAACAATTGAGTATAGCTAGAAGTGCAACGTACAGGAATAATCATCTTGACGAAGCACGAATTAGAGGTAAAGAATATAGATCAAATAATAAAGATCTTGTGTTACAAAACAAAAAAGAATACTATGAAAAGAATAAAGATCATGTAATTTCAAAATCTCACAATTATTACAATGACAACAAAGCTTTGATATCTGAAAAAAGAAAAGTAATGGTACATTGTGATACATGTAATTGTGAAATAAGAAAGTGTGATATTGTGAGACATAACAAAACACCTAAACATAAAAGCTTATTAGAACAAGTATAATAAATCGATTTTAAAATTTCTACTGTTATTAATATGGACCATATTAAAAACATATTTTATAGCCCTTTAACCGGTTTTATATTATCACCGTCAAAGTTACTCAAAAAGGTACGACAAACACACCCTTCAGTGACATTAGATGAAGTGAAACAATTTTTAGCGAAGCAATATACAGTACAGGTAAACAAAAAAGTTAAAAAACCTAAACATTACAACACGATTAGATCACCATCTGTTGGTAATAACTTTCAGATGGATATTATTGTATATGACAGATATGAATACAACAAGTATAAATATATTTTATGTGTTGTTGATGTGTATAGTCGCTATGCTTCATGTAGAGCTATGACTAGCAGAACCAATTCAACAATACTTGAAAATATCAAATCAATATTTGGTGAAATGGGAATTCCTAAAAACTTGAATACAGACAACGAATTTAATACAGGCATGTTGAAAAAATACTTCACTGAAAATAACATCAATATGTTCTACTCACAACCTGATGAGATAAACAAAAACGCTATTGTTGAACGATTCAATAGAACAATCGCAGAATTGATACAAAGATATAGAATTGCTACTGGTAAATATGATTGGAACACATATCTAAACGCACTTGTTAAAAACTACAATACAACATATCATTCTACTATCAAAAATACTCCTTCTGATGTGTTCAATGGTATTGCTGATAACAATCAAAAGCTGCTGAATATTCAGCCCAATTTGAGAATAAATGATCAAGTGAGAAAGATATACAAAAAGAAAGTGTTCGATAAAGGTGATAAGGTACAGAACTCAA
>ENA-OFCD01000637-OFCD01000637.1-metagenomes-genome-assembly--contig:-NODE-637-length-21254-cov-3.747865_pt1 | contig 21254 bp, 21 predicted proteins | sample MGYA00153392_OFCD01 | MGnify analysis MGYA00153392
GTCCGCGTCCATGTTTTTGTGTGCAGGCAACAGCTTCGGAGGGAACTGCCTCAGGTTCGGTGAGTAGCCCTGTCGCGCCGCATAGCAGGACGCGAACATGTAGCGGTGTAGGTCGGAGGCCATGTGCGAGCGCGCGACGTGCGACGGTCAAGGCGACGTGGACTCCGGTCCGCTCGTCTTCGGCACGAGCCCGGCCGCGACCGGCTTCGCGATGGCGGCGGCGCGCAGTCTCGGCGATGCGGAGTGGCTCGGCGGATTGCTGTCCACCGCGGAGTGGGTCGGAGTCGTCACGCCGGGACCCCGTCGCCACTACCTGACAGCGCCGCTGGTAGGCAATGCGATCGTCTTGGCGATGATGACGTCCCGCCCATGGGACGATCGCTACGTGGCGACGCGGTAGATCTTCACGCAGGCCGTCGTGATGCTGGCGCCCGCGGAGCCGCTCCTTCGTAGGTTCGTGTTGTCGAACTGCTGGCGTCGGCGTTTGACCAACGCGCAGTGCACAGGGAAATTTTCCACGAGCCTGCGGAGGAAATCCCCATTTGTCATGGCGCCACGCGACTTCCCGGCGTTGCGAAGTGGCTCGACGCTTGCGTAGTGGGTGGCCTCTGACTCGAACCTCCGGGGAAAATCATGACGGCACGACTGCTACTGCATGCAGGAGTTTTGCTCATCGCTTGCAATGACGCCGAACTCCTGCAGCGCCCCGATGCTGCACAGGTCAACGAGTGCGTGGCGCGCGCAGTCACCTTTTGCGACGCCATGCCCGCGAGCGCCGGAGGGTGCGTCGCCAACGCGAACGACCCTCGCGCGAGGCTGATCCCGAATGATGCGAGCTACCCACTCGGATGTCTCGTGAACGTGCTCGAGGGTCGCCAAGACTTGTCCGGTACGTGCGTCGTATCGGAGTCGTGCCGCTGCGACCCCGGGCCCGACGGAGGCGACGAGGGCGGAACAGTGTCTCGTTGGTCCTGCTCGCCTTGATTCATCCGACTAAAGCGCGACGGAGATAGAGGCGCGCGCGCCCACGAAGTAGGGCGACGTCAAGTCACCTGCGAACGGGAGCAATGCGCCGGCAGTCGAATGGAACGCTTTGTAAGACAGCCGCAGCTCCGGCTCGACCACACCGACGTCGAGAGAGTGCGTGGTGGTGCCTGCGACCGTAAACACACCCCACGCGCGCGCACCGACGTCGAGCCAACTTGCCAGTGTGTACGCGATGCGGCCACCGGCAACGAACTCGACGATGATCGTGTCCGGGACGCCTTGCGTCGTGACGAGCAGCTCGGACTTCACGAACGGTTCGAAGTGAAAGCCGCTCTCGTGAACGTCGAAGCCGAGCCGTGGCGTGAGGCCGAGTCGGCCGGGCTCGAACAACGCATCGTCTTCTGCACCGCGCGAGTACTCCGCCGCGCGGGAAATGGATTGGTGATCAGCGGAGATCGTGTCGGCATAGGGCCGGCGGCGTCGAGGGCGCTCTGGTTGGGTAGCTCTCGTCCACTTGCTGTCGGGAGTGTGAGCAACAGCGCCGCGCGTAGATCGATGTTCTTCGAGAGCGGGCGCCTCCACTGGAGGCCCACCTCCAAGTTGCCGAGGTTGGTCGCGCTTCGTCGCTCGTCCGCCGGCGGCGCGAGGTTGCCGATGACGAGCGGAAAGCGCACTCCAGCACGCAGCGCTTCTCCGAGAGGAAACGATGCCGACAGCGCGGCACTAACGAGCGATACGGGCGTCGAAGTACGAACGTAGGAGACGGTGCGAAGCGATTGCGCCGGCCCGAGGTCGACGGCGTCGACCCGGCCGAAACCAGCGACCATGTCTGCACCAAAGCGCCATCCCGAAGGCTGATCATCGCTAGTGTCAGGCAGCGTCTGGTTCGCGTCGGTCAGTCCATCGCGTGCCGAACCTTCACCGGTTTGAGCGCGAGCCAATGATGAGCCCGTCAACAGCAGCAGTGCGATCCATGCGTGCAACCGCCCTCGATGACTCCACGGTTCTCGATCGAGGCAGGTTCATTGCGGGGCTTCGCTCATGGCATCCCCGATGCAACTCGGATGCGTAGAGGAACTCAGATGACTCTTCAATGGCCCCACGTGCTCTTCATCGGCGTGCTCACTATGGCTTGCAACAAGAACTCGAAGCCCGCTGCCGACGCGAACAGCATCACGACCACGCAGTCGACGACCGCCAAGCGCAACGACGCGCGACCGAACCAGACGCTCGCCGTCTCCGCCGAGATCGCGAAGGCGTGCGGTATCACCTTGGACGACCCACAAGACGCGCCGAAGTTCGACCTCGACCGGAGCGACCTCTCGACACAGGATCGGGAAGTTCTCGACAAAGTTGCCCAGTGCGCGACGACCGGCCCGCTGCAAGGTCGCTTTCTCTCGCTCATCGGCAGGGCCGACCCGCGCGGCGAGGAGGAATACAACATGTCACTCGGTGGCTCGCGCGCCGCGAGCGTTCGCACGTATCTCTCGAGGCTCGGCGTGGACGCCTCGCGACTCTCGATGACCTCGCGTGGCAAGCTCGACGCCAGTGGTACGGACGAGAACGGCTGGCGTCTCGACCGTCGCGTGGACGTAGAGCTCGACAAGGCCAAGGTCGCAGGACGGTAGCTTGCGAAGCCCTCCGAGCGCCCCTCGTTTGCTGGCGATCGTGAGCGCCGTCGCGATGATTCTCTTCGCCACGGATGTCGAGCGCAGAATGCTTGCTCGACGCGGGTTCGATGGCGTCACTCTAGGGTGCGCTCATGGGTAGACCATCAACGGGCCTTCGTCCCATCTGACGGTGGCAGTTGCCCTTCGTTCCGCCCTCGAGGTAGCTCGTCCAGACCTGCGTCCTTCGGGCCCAAATCTGCGCGTCTCGTTCAGGGCAGGCGTGCTGCGAGCCGGACGGGTGCTCCGGCGACGTCCTCGATGACGACCCGCCGCCGCGCTGAGCTTGGTGCTGAAGTGCTCGCAATCGATCGGCGCACGGGTCCCGTAGTTCCGCCATCTTCATCGCCAGTTAGGGTCCGCGGCGCTCCGGTCATTCGGGGGCAACGACGCCGCGAAGGCGGAGCGAGTTCACAACGACCGTGATCGAGCTCAATGCCATGGCCAGCGCAGCAGCAATCGGTGGGGCCAAACCCGCGATCGCAACCGGCAGCGCTACGAGATTGTAGCCGATCGCCCAGGCGATGTTTTGTCGCATGACCCTTCGGGTTTTTCTTGCGAGGATGATCGCCTCGGGAAATCTGGAGATCCCGCCTTCACGCAGCGTCACGTGAGCGACCTGCATCGCGAGATCCGTCGCGCCGGTCGCCGCTACGCCGAGGTCAGCCGCGCACAACGCCACGGCGTCATTCAGTCCATCTCCCACGAACGCGACGGTGTGATGCAATGGGCGCAGTTCGTCGATAGCGGCAGCTTTTTGCGTCGGAGTGCACTCGGCCTGGATGTCCTCGGTCTTCATCCCGAGCGCGGCGCCGATCTCGTCGGCGGGTCCCCGAGCGTCACCCGAGACCATCCCCACACGCATGTTCATCCTTCTCAGCGCGTCGATCGTGCGTCGTGCCGCAGGTCGCAGAGCGTCGCGTACGATGACTCGCCCCAGCCAGCGTCCGTCCCGCGCGACTTCCACTCGCGTGCCGCAGTCCGCCGATGCAGAGGGGACGACGACACCCTGGGCTTCGAGGAAGCGATGATTGCCGACCAGCGTGGTCTTGGTGCGCGTCGTCCACTTCACGCCGAGGCCCGCATGCGCGATCAGCGTCCCTTCACTTCTTGCTCGCTGAATCGGAGCCGCCGAGAGGATCGCGCGGGCGATCGGATGCTCACTCTGGAACTCGGCCTCCGCCGCGACCTCGAGGACTTCCGGTCGGGAGACGCCGGTCGCGGTCTCGACGCTCACGACCTGGGGCCGACCCTCCGTGAGCGTCCCCGTTTTGTCGAACAAGACGACGTCGACGTTGGCTGCTCGCTCCACCGCCGCGCCATCACGAAAGAGGATCCCGCGGCGCGCAGCGTTTCCTGCAGCCACGAGAATGGCCATCGGGGTCGCGAGACCGAGCGCACAAGGACATGCGATGACGAGAACACTCACGGCGCGGAGCACTCCACCACCGACACCTCCGCCGGTCAGACCATGCACGAGCCCCACGACAGTCGCGAGACCGACGACCGCCGGCGCAAAGACGGCGACCGCCCGATCGCTGAGCGCAGCCAGCGGAGCTCGATCGGAGAGCAATCGCTCCACTGCGCGTGCGATGCCGTCGATCGCGCGGCCTCCTGTCGCGGCGGTCACTCGGACGGTGAGCGCACCCTCGCAGTTCAGAGTCCCTGCCTCCACGAGATCGCCGACCGTGATCGGAATCGGGTGGGACTCTCCCGTCAGCAACGACCGATCGATCGTCGACGAGCCCACGGTCACGACGCCATCCACGGCAACCCGCTCGCCAGGTCGCAGCCTGACCTTGGCTCCGACGGTGACTGCGCGAACGGAGCATTCGGTCTCCGTCCCATCGTCGTCGAGCACGCGCACGATGTCGGGCGCCGTCGCGAGCAACGATCGAACCGCGTCGCCTCCTCGCTGCCGGGCGCGCTTTTCGATCGCGCGACCCACCAGCAGCAATGTGATGATCATCGAAGCCGAGTCGAAGTACACCTCGCTCGATCCTCGCGCGAGCTGCCACGCCGAGTAGACGAACGCCAACCCCGCGCCGGCCGCCACTAGAAAATCCATTCCGAGAGCGCCGCTCAAGAGCCCGCGCCACGCACTCGTGAAGAACGGTTGTCCCGAGTAGACGAGGACCGGAACTGCGAATCCTCCGCTCGCGAGCGCGAGGTGCCACGCGGTGGTCTGGGACATGCCATCGACGATCCCTGCATAAATAGCCAGCGCGGGCACCATGGCGTTCATCGAGAAGAACACCCCGACCGCCAGACGGAGGAGCGTGTCGCGTGCGGCCCGCGCCTCTTGCCCTCCCGTGGCTGCGCTCTGCCAAGTCTGGTCGGTGAGAAGCTGGAAGCCAGCGTCCGAAGCCGACGCGACGAGCGCGTCGAACCGGACCAGGCTCGGGTTCCAGTGAATCATGGCCGACTCGGCCGCAAAGTTCACGACGGCCGAGTCCACGCCCGGACAACCTCCGAGCACGCGCTCCAGTCTCAGAGCACACGCCGCGCATCGCATGCCGACGACCTGGACGCGCGCGCGAACGGGATCGTCGTCGCGCCGCTCGGAACTTCCGAGGCCATCCTGCGCGAGGCCGGGTTGTGCGCTCACCGCGGCCCCGGGGTTCGCAGGGGCTCCTTCGGGATCTGATCGAGCTCGTTGCCGCCGCTCCAGGACACAGTTCGTGACGCGTACTGCGCGCGAAGCTGCTCGACCGTCGCCGCACCGATGGGTGGCGCGGCGTTGCCGAAGTGGGAGCGCACGTAGGTGAGGACCGCGGCGATCTCGCCGTCGTTGAGTGCCGCGCGCCACGTGGGCATCAGGCCGTTGTAGGTGTGACCCTCGACGTCAATCGGACCCTGAATACCGAGCAAAAGGATGCGCACTGGGGTGACGTCGTCACGAACCACCCAAGGGGAACCGGCGAGCGGAGGGTAGATCCCGGAGATTCCGAGCCCCGATTGCTGATGACACGAACTGCACACGCGCGCGAAGATCGCGGCGCCGTCCGGCGGGCCTTCGTGGACAACGAGCTGAGAGGTCCGTTGGTCTCCTTCGTCCGCACGGAAATGCCCGGTGTAGAGAACGAAGTACACGACTCCAAATACTGCGACGCCAATCCCTGCGATCCAGACGAACAGCGGAGCGGGCTCTCGACCCTCGATGGGCTCGGGCTGTTCACGCGCGGCTTGCCGACTCGGCTCACGGGCATCCCCGCTCATGGCCGGTTCTCCTCGACCTTGGGCAACGCATCCGATGGATAGGTGTGGTCCATATAGAGTAAATACGCGACCAGCGCCTGGGCGTCGGTCGTCGCCACGAGTACGCCGGTCTTTGGCGCGAAGGTGGCCGGGACCTGCACGATGTGGTCTCCCCCCTCGGCGCGCGGCTTGTTGACGAAGAGGAACGGGAACGCGGGCATGATGCTCCCGCTCGAGACCGCGCGGGGCTGATATAGATGGGTGTAGTGCCAGTCCGAGCTGGGTTGCCTCGCTGCGATGTTGAAGAGATCCGGACCGGTGCGCATCGTTCCGAGTAGGTGCGGGTCGTCGTACACGTAGTCGCCCGGCGTCGACACGCGTCCCCAGCCGCGCTCGAAATCGGGCCCAAACGCGAGGTCGCGAGGCTGTTGGCTGTGGCAGTAGACGCAACCCAAGCTCATGTAGACGTGTCGTCCACGCTCCTGTTGGATGGTGTACGGCGAGAGCTTGCTCTCTGCTGGGACACTCGCCAGTGGCGCGTGCGGAAGGACGAGGATGTCCACGACCGCCAGCGCGAGAACGGACACGGAGCCGCCGATGAGCCAGCTCGTTTTATTCACGGCGTCACCGACGTGATTGCCTGGGCCCAGGGACTCACCTCGCGCGCTGGACCGCGCCGTCGGATCATCATGAAAACGTGGAACGCAAACACGAAGTGCGCGACCACCATAGTTGCACCGCCTAGAGTCCTCCCCCAGAGGAACGGAATGGTGACCCGCACGGACTCGATGAACGGGCGGGTCGCGTCGAGCATCGCGAGCCCCTGAAGGACTCCGCCGATCGAGAGCGTGACGAAGTAGACCGCAAAACCCCCGATCGCCAACCAGAAGTGCCACTTGATGAGGTTAGGGTAGGGCCACTCACGTTCGATGAGTCGCGGCAGCAGGAAGTAGACCGAGCCGAACGCGATGAAGGACGCGAAGCCGTAGACGCCGAAGTGCGCGTGCGCGACGGTGTAGTGCGTGAAGTGAACGATGTGACTCACCGAACGCAGCGACTCCGTGCAGCCTTGAAGGGAGACCAGTGTGTACATCATCGCTCCCGACACCATGAAACGAAGCGTCGGCGAGCTCTTGAGCGCCGAGAAGCGCCCTTTCATCGTGTAATGATGGTTCACCGCCACGGCGATGACGGGAAAGACCATGCCGACGCTCATGACGACAGACGTCGTCACCAGCCACGTGGGGATGGGACCGCCTATCAGGTGATGAATCCCGGCTTGGCTGTAGAACATGGCCAAGCTCCAGAAGCCGATCAGCGAGAGCTGGTAGGAGTACACGGGCCGACCTATCACTTTGGGGATGAAATAATAGGCCGATGCCAGGCCGATCGGCGTGAGCCACAGACCGAGGACGTTATGCGCGTACCACCAGTTCATCACGGCGTTGTCCACGCCGGTGAAGGTGTGAGGGATGTTGGCGATCAGGTAGATAATCGGAAACCAGAGAAAGGCGGCGAGTAGGTACCAAACCGAGACGTAGAGGTGCTCGACCTTGCGCGCGGCGAGAGTCACGAGAAGCGGGACGCCCGCAAGCGCGCCGCCGATCACGATCAGTGTGTCCGCGGGCCAGGGAAACTCCAGCCACTCGAGGCCGTCTGTCCAACCCACTAGGAGCGAGACGGAGCCGATGATCATCCCCAGGTTCCAGAGGACACCGCCCGCGATCGCGTAGCGACCGCCACGGAGCGGCGTCTTGAGGAGCCTGGGAAAGAGCCATAACGCGACTGCAATTCCGTTCATCGACAACCAGCCATAGATGACCGTGTTGAGGTGCAGCGGACGCAGGCGCCCGAAAGTGAGTAGCGCCGAATCAGTCAGCCAGTCGGGCATCGTGAACTTCAACGACACGATGAGCCCAGCGAGTGAACCCACCAGCAACCAGATGATCGACGAGGTGAGGTGGAACAGGACGGGGCCGCGCGAGGACGTGTCTGCGATGCGCCGCGCCTCGATCTCCGCGCGTGTCTCTGCCTCGTCCGCGGGGTCCGGCGCTTCGGGCGTGCGCCCGCTCGCGATCACGAGCTTCGCTCTCTCTTCTTCGGTGGCGGCAGGCTCTTCGGTATGGCCAACCTCTCCGCGTCGGAAGATCACGCGCGCGCCGAGACTCCCATGCTCGAGCTGCCCACGAGTGATCGCCCAGATCAGCGCGATGAGAGCGAGCGTCGTCGCAAAGAAGCTGACTGCGTAGAATATGGCGACCGCGCTGTTCATGTCCGCTTGCACTTGTAGGGTCGATTGGCGCATGGAGGTGTGATAATTCGATTCGTTCCTTCGCTCGGACGCGCGACTTGGTCTCCGCTCTTCCCATCCTCGCGTTGGCACACAGGGCATTGGTTTGGCGGTGTGTGTGACCAGAGGGGTTCCGACACTGATGGATGACAAGACCAAAGACGAGACGATCCGCGTTCACCAGGCGAACGAGCGGACGATGCTCGCGTGGATTCGTACGGGCATCGCGCTGATGGCGTTCGGATTCGCCATCGCACGCTTCGGGGTCTTCCTCCGGCAGATCGCCAGCGCAGGGCAGTTGACGCTCCGCACGGACCACGCGCTCGGATCGGCATGGATCGGCGCGGTGCTCGTGGCTCTTGGGATGCTCGCGAACCTCCTCGCGACCATCCGCTACGCGCGCGTACGAAGTGCAATCGAGCGCGGCGATGTGGGTGCACCGAACGCGACGATGGTCTACGTGTTCGGGGCGACTGCGACGCTCGTCGGGCTCGTGATGACTGTGCTCTTGGCTCGCGCTCTCGGCGAGTGAGGATCGAGCCGACCCGCATACGAGGTTCTACGAGCGGCGCCATGTTTCTTCGTCGGCCGTGACCTCGCTCTTGCTTCGCCCGTAAAGCTTTCCTTGCGAGAGCACCCGGTGCTTCGGCGCTTTTCATCCAAGCTCAGTGCGACGCCACCACGGCCAAGGCCTGTCGGTCAGCGTCACTCATCTGCGGTGGTCGGGATTCCTTCGAGGTGCCACCGAACGAAGAACGCCTCGTTGGGAGTGAAGTCCTGAAGGAAGTAGCGGAGCGGTCTCGAGTTGGGGTGCGCGGTCCGTCAAGAGTCGCAGCGGCGCCTTGCCTGGGAACCGCACGAGACGCTCGATGTCGTCGCGAGGCAACCGGCCTATTTTTTCGGGCGAGTGAGCCTTCATGAGGTCAGCCGATAGACGATCCTCCCGGGCCCGTCGACGTTTTGCGCGATCCAGAGTGGCGTCGCGGCGAGCGTCCGTGCCCATCCCAGCCGTCACGCTCTGCCGCGCAAGACGGAAACTGTCTAGACTTCCTCCTCGCCTGCATTGAGCGTGTACTAGAAGCTCTACACGAGAGTGCGCGTTGTCTTCAGATCCGAAGGAGAGGACTACGGCCTGAGTCGTTTCTTCGTAACTAAAGGATGATTGCTATGCATGAAGTAGCCGAGACTCTTCGCCGCTCACTTTTCAATCCGACGACGGCACTCGGAACAGTCTTCTTTGGAATACTCTTCTTGGCTATCGCATTGATCGGGATGCGTTTGGCAAAACTATGGAGTCGCCGGTTTGCCGAGCACCCGGCACTATTTATCGACAAGACCTCTGCGAAATTCATAGGCCAGCTTTTTCAGCTAGGCATTCTCGTAGTCGCGGCCACCGCCTATGCCCATTTGATTCCAACCCTTCAGAAGCTTGGAACCGCGCTATTGGCCAGTGCCGGAGTACTGTCGATCGTATTGGGTCTGGCGGCGCAGAGCACGCTCGGGAACCTCATCGCCGGGATCGCTCTTCTATTTTACCGACCCTTCGGAATCGGTGACGTCCTGACAATCAATACGGCAAGCGGAAAAGAAACGGGTGCCGTCAAGGAATTTAGCCTGGGATACACCAAGCTCTTGGCAGAAGACGGGCGTTGGATCATTGCTCCAAACAGCATCGTGATCTCGAGCGTACTTGTGCGAATCAAATAAATGGATACGCGAAGCGCCGCGATGCATCATCGTACTTCTTGAACGTGGGTCGTCGTGGCGCCCTGTTTTTTGCGTTGGCTTCGACGTGATGGCCGTCGGATTCTTCGTTATCTTTGGTGGCCATGGCGGCGTCCTGTTCGAGGAGGACGAGCGTGCCGGCCTCTTGATCTTTGTAGTTGCCGTGCGCGATGACGACGACGAGCGCGTCCTTCCCGGCCACGGTGGTGGACGTGACGAGCAGATTATCTGTGTTGAGTGCGTCTTCGTGGAGCATGGGGCTCGACGACGTGAACCCATATGCACGAGCGCCGGAGCAAGCGCTCGAGATCGTCGTTGGCCGATGAAGCCAACCCGCCTGTCCCTCCCGCGCGCGCTGCGAGATGGCAGCTTCCAGTGCGGCGATCGAGCTCACAAGTTTAGAGTAACCTGGACGACGCCGTCGACTCTGCCGACGCGCGAGTCAGGCGCGGGCAATGGGCCACCAGTTTTCCGGATTCGGGTCGGCCGTATCCATCCAATACGCCAGCTTCACGCGGTCTTCTGGAGATCGAGCACCTTGTCGTCGAGCGCAGTCGCCGCGTAGGCGCCACTTCTGGCGAGCGAGTTTCTCGGCGTCCACATCAAACGTAGATCAGTTCGTCGCGATCCTGTCGATCCCCTAAGTGCGCTTTCTCGACCACGACTCGGTCGACACGCCATTCGCGGCCCCCGACCTTCAGCGCCGCAGCGAATACAGGTCACTACCCGACGATGATTCGGCGGGGTGGTCACTGATGCGATAGGAGCAGCACCGGTCCCCTGAGAGGATGTGCTCGATTCGCTCGACGGAGACATCGTCGCCCAGGACATTGCGAAAGAGCGACAGCTCGCCGCCACACAACTTCGGGCAGAGTCGCGCCGCCTTCGCGACGGAGCAGTGGTTCTCCACGAGCTCAAGCGTTCCATCGCTGCGGCGCCGCGACTCGGCCATGTAGCCCTCTTCGCGCCGGATGCGCGCAACGACGGCCACGCGCTCTTCAAGTGGCGCGCCGGAGGCGGGCATCCGCGCCCGATAACTCGCGACCTGCTGCCGCGTCCTCTCTTCGGTCATACGTTCGAGGCCTTGCTCACCGAACGCGCTTTGGACTGCCTCGAGCATCTCGACTGCGAGTTCCGCGTGGCGGTCAGGGAAGTGGTCGTGGGCGTTGGACGTGAGCCGCCAGAGACGGGCAGGACGCCCCACCGCGCGTTTCTCGTCCGTGAAGTCGACGAACTTTTCTCCCTCCAAAACGGCGAGATGCTGGCGAACAGCCATCGTCGTGACGCCCAGGCGTTTGGCCATTCTGGCCGCGGTCTGCGGGCCCTCGGTCTTGAGGACGAAGAGAACCCGTTCCCGACCGGAACGCGGAGCGCCGGAACTCATGAGGGTAGGGTACACGACGCCGGCACTTTCGCAAGTTTAAAAAGTTGATGCTTGATAAACAAAGGTCGAACTACGCGGGTCGTTGGTCTCAGGCGCGATGGTCCCGCCAAGTGTGTGAGGGCGACCGGAGGGCCTTAAATACCGATTTGTCAGGCTTGAATAGCAAGATCCGCGATGCGCATTGTCGACAAGACTAGGACAATCATTTGTGGATTCAGTTTAGCAACAATCTACTTGACTAACATTAGTAGAGAAACTACTTTCTTAAGTAGTAAATAGGTCGACGCAACCCCGCCGGACTGAGAGGAACGCACCATGCCAGCCAGATCGAAGATCACGAAGCGCAGCAGCATGCGCGAGGTCCTGGTGGCCTATCCGAGCGCCCAGCGCGCCTTGTTTCGCCGCTTCCACATAGGCGGATGCAATACCTGCGGGTATGAACCCGAAGACATCCTCGACGAGGTCGCGAACCGGCACAAGATCACCGACCTCGACGAGGTCATCGGGTTCATCGAGCACGCGCACCAGCTCGACCAACGCATGCAGGTCAGCCCTGGGGACGTCCTGGCCGCGCTTCAAAGCGACACCCCCCCGCGGCTCGTAGACGTTCGCGCTCCAGAAGAGTGGGAGGTGGCTCGGATCGATGGCGCGACGCTGATGACGGAGGCGCTGGCGGAAGTGCTCATGCGGTCCCCGAAGGACACCCCCATCATCTTTTATTGCCACGTCGGACAGCGCAGCCTCGACGCCGCCACCTACTACGCGGGACACGCTTTCAAGAATGTTCGGTCGATGACAGGCGGCATTGATGCTTGGTCGCTTGCGGTGGACGCGTCTGTGCCGCGTTACGCGATCGCGCCCGAGCCAACCCATGACAAGGCGACGCTGCGTCCGCTTCGTTCGGTCGTGTCGCAGGCCGCGGGTTGCCAGAAATAGGAGAGCGCGATGACCAACAATCAGACCGAAATCCGCGAAATCACCAACCGGGAGTACAAGTACGGGTTCGTCACGGATCTCGAGACGGACGTCGTACCGCGCGGCCTCGACGAGGACGTCATCCGCCTGATCTCGTCGAAGAAGAACGAGCCGGAGTGGATGCTCGATTGGCGGCTCAAGGCGTATCGCCACTGGTCGAAGCTGGCGAAGTCGGAGGCAGAGCCGAAGTGGGCAAACGTCCATTATCCGGCGATCGACTACCAGGACATCATCTACTACGCGGCTCCCAAGCTGAAGGGGCCAGGGCCGAAGAGCCTCGACGAAATCGACCCTGAGATGCGGACGATGTTCAACAAGCTCGGCATCTCGCTCGCCGAGCAAGAGCGTCTGTCCGGCATCGCCGTGGACGCCATCGTCGACTCCGTTTCGGTGGCGACGACGTTCAAGAAGAAGCTCGCCGAGGTTGGCGTGGTCTTCTGCTCCTTCTCGGAAGCGGTGCAGAGTCATCCGGACCTGGTCCGGAAGTACCTCGGCTCGGTCGTTCCTTACACGGACAACTTCTTCGCGACCCTGAACGCCGCGGTCTTCACCGACGGTTCGTTCTGCTTCATCCCGAAGGGCGTGCGCTGCCCGATGGAGCTTTCCACTTACTTCCGCATCAACCAGGCGGACACGGGCCAGTTCGAGCGCACGCTCATCGTCGCCGAAGATGGCGCGTACGTGAGCTACCTCGAAGGCTGCACAGCTCCGATGCGCGACAAGAACCAGCTCCACGCCGCGGTGGTCGAGCTCGTCGCACTCGAGGGCGCGCAGATCAAGTACTCCACCGTCCAGAACTGGTACCCGGGCGACAAAGAGGGCAAGGGCGGCATCTACAACTTCGTCACCAAGCGCGGCAAATGCGCGGGCGCGAACTCGAAGATCTCCTGGACCCAGGTCGAGACCGGCTCCGCCATCACCTGGAAGTACCCGAGCGTGATCCTCCAGGGCGACAACTCGGTCGGTGAATTTTACTCCGTCGCGCTGACCAACAACCGTCAGCAGGCCGACACCGGCACGAAGATGATCCATATCGGGAAGAACACCCGAAGCACGATTCTCTCGAAGGGGATTTCTGCTGGCCGGGGGCAGAACACATATCGCGGCCTGGTGAAGATCACGAAGTCGGCGACCGGAGCGAGGAACCACACGCAGTGCGATTCGCTGCTGCTCGGCGACGAGTGCGGAGCGCACACGTTCCCGAATATCGAAGTGAAGAACCCGACCGCGAAGGTCGAGCACGAGGCGTCCACCTCGAAGATCGGCGAGGACCAGCTCTTCTACTGCCGGCAGCGGGGCATTCGCGAGGAGGACGCGGTCTCGATGATCGTCAACGGCTTCTGCCGCGAGGTCTTCAAGGAGCTGCCGATGGAGTTTGCGGTGGAGGCCCGGAAGCTTCTGGGCGTCAGCCTGGAAGGATGCGTGGGCTGAGAGATGGACACCATGCTCGACATCAGAGATCTGCACGCCAAGGTCGAAGGCCGCGAAATCCTCCGCGGCATCTCTCTTCAGGTGAACCCGGGTGAGGTGCACGCGATCATGGGGCCGAACGGCTCCGGCAAGAGCACGCTTGCTCAGGTGCTCGCGGGCCGCGAAGGTTACGAAGTTACCGGCGAGGTCTTCTACCAAGGGAAGAACCTACTCGCCATGTCGCCGGAGGACCGCGCGGTCGCCGGTGTCTTTCTCGCGTTTCAATACCCCATCGAGATCCCGGGCGTTGGGAACCTCTACTTTCTCCGGACGGCGCTCAATGCGGTGCGTAGACAGCGTGGGCTCGAGGAGCTCGACGCGATGGATTTTCTTGCTCTCGCCAAGGAGCGAATGAAGCTCGTCGAGATGGACCCGAGCTTCATGAATCGGTCCGTCAATGAAGGCTTCTCCGGCGGCGAGAAGAAGCGGAACGAGATTTTTCAAATGGCGATCCTGGAGCCGAAGCTCGCCATCCTCGACGAGACCGACTCTGGGCTCGACATCGATGCGCTCCGGGTCGTCGCCTCCGGCGTGAACGCGCTCAGGAGCAAGGACCGGGCGATGCTGGTCATCACGCACTACCAGCGGCTTCTCGACTACATCGTTCCCGATCGCGTCCACGTTCTTGCCAATGGCCGGATCGTCAGCTCCGGCGGCAAGGATCTGGCCCTCGAGCTCGAGAAGCACGGCTACGCGGGACTCGAGTCCGCCGCTATCGGAGCGGCGCCGTGAGCGGCACATCGAACGCGTTCTTCGAGGGCCTCACGCGCCCTCGTCCGAAGCGCAACGGGCACCTCTCGCCCGCCGGGGTGGGGCTTCGCAGCTCGGCTTTCCAGTGGGTAGCGGAACACGGCTTTCCGACCACGAAGGACGAGGCCTGGAAGTACACGCGGGTTGCCCCCATCTTGCAGATTCCGTTCGAGCCCGCCGTGAGCCGTCGGCTGTCCGCGGGAGCGATCGAACAGCTCACCGACGACTTCGGCGGAGCGCAGATCGTCGTGGTCAACGGGTACTTCGCAAAGGAACTGTCGTCGCCAACGAAGCTTCGCGAGCTAAACAAGCGCGCCAAGGTGATGAGCCTGGCCGTCGCGCTCGCCGAGGACGAGGAGCTTCTCGCGCCGTTTCTCGCGCGGCCTTTCCAGGAGCAGCCGCACGCGTTCACCGCGCTCAGCGCGGCGCTCGCCGAGGACGGTGTGCTCGTGCGCATCCCCGCGAACACGACGATCGAAGAGCCGATCCACATCGTGTTCGTCTCGGATACGGGCGCGGCTCCTCTCGTGTCTCATCCGCGATGTCTCGTGCTCGCCGGGCCCGGAAGCCGCGCGACGATCGTCGAGAGCTACGTCGGCATTCTGGGCGACGTCTACCTCACCAACGCAGTCACCGATGTCGTGCTCGAGGAAGGCGCCGTGGTCGAGCACTACAAGCTCCAGAACGAGACTGAGACCGCATTCCACATCGCGCTCCTGAACGTACGGCAAGGACGCGGCAGCCGCTTCTCGTCGCACTCGCTGGCGCTTGGAGCCTCGACAGCTCGGCACGAGGTGAGAGTGAGGCTCGAGGCTCCAGGGGCTGAAGTCACACTCAACGGCCTGTACATGCCAAGAGGCGAGCAGCATCTCGACAACCCGACGACCATCGAGCACGCCGCGCCTCACTGCACCAGCCGCGAGCTCTACAAGGGCATCGTCGATGGACGTGGACGAGGCTCGTTCGACGGGCGAGTCATTGTGCGCCCGGGCGCGTTCAAGACCGACGCGAGCCAGACCAACAAGAACCTGCTGCTGTCCGAGTCGGCACAAGTCGACACCCGGCCACGGCTCGAGATCTTCGCCGACGACGTGAAGTGCACGCACGGAGCTGCGGTGGGGCAGCTCGACGAAGACGCGGTGTTCTACCTGCGTTCGCGCGGCGTACCGGACGGGGCCGCGCGGGACTTGCTCACATTCGCGTTCGCGAGCGAGATGCTCGGGCTCCTGCCCATGGGGGCTCTCCGATCCCGTGCCGAGAAGCTGATCGCTCGGCGGCTCGGCGGCGTGGAGGTAGCTGCATGACCCCGATTCCGACAAACGCTCGGGCGACAGCGAGGCTTGCGCACGGCGTCCCCAGACAAGGCGGCCTGAGCGGGCCCGCTGATTTCGACATCGGGCGCGTGCGTCGGGATTTTCCGATCCTCTGGGAACACGTCCATGGCAAGCCGCTCGTCTACCTCGACAGCGCGGCAACGAGCCAGAAACCGCGGGCCGTCATCGATGCGATGTCGCATTTCTTCTTGAAGGAGAACGCGAACGTTCACCGGGGTGTGCACTACCTCGCCGAGCGAGCGACGGACGCGTACGAGGGCGCGCGACTCAAGGTAAAGCAGTTTCTGAACGCGAAGGACAAGAGCGAGATCGTCTTCGTTCGCGGCACGACCGAGGCCATCAACCTCGTGGCGCAGACCTACGGCAAGACGCACGTCGGCGCGGACGACGAGGTGCTCATCACGGCGATGGAGCACCACTCGAACATCGTTCCTTGGCAGATGCTTTGCGAAGAGAAGCGCGCTCGTCTTCGCGTAGCGCCCATCACCGACGACGGCGAGCTCGTCCTTTCGGAGCTTGAGAAGCTCATCGGGCCGAGGACCAAGCTCGTGGCCGTCACGCACGTTTCTAACGTGCTTGGAACCATCAATCCGATTCAGCAGATTGTCGACATGGCGCACGCGCGAGGCGCCCGCGTTCTCGTCGACGGCGCCCAGGCCGCTCCACACCTGACCGTCGACGTCCAGGCTCTAGGCTGCGACTTCTACGCGATCTCGGGCCACAAGATGTACGGGCCCACCGGCATCGGCGTTCTCTACGGCCGGAGCGAGCTGCTCGAGGAGATGCCTCCTTACCAGGGAGGCGGCGACATGATCCTTTCGGTCAGCTTCGAGAAGACGGTCTACAACAAGCCCCCGGCCAGGTTCGAAGCGGGGACGCCGAACGTGGTGGGCGCCGTAGGCCTGGGGGCGGCCGTCGATTTCCTGGGTAGCCTGGAGCACGACGCGCTCTCGGCCCACGAGCAGGACGTCCTCGACTACGGCATCCGCAGCCTCGCCGAGGTCCCGGGCCTTCGGCTCATTGGCATCGCGCGAGGAAAGGTGAGCGTCCTTTCCTTCGTGCTCGACGACGTTCACCCGCACGACATCGGGACCATCCTCGATCGCGAGGGAATTGCAATCCGGACCGGACATCACTGCGCGCAACCGCTCATGAGTCGGCTTGGGGTGCCAGCCACAGCGCGCGCATCGCTGGCTTGCTACAGCACGCGGCAGGACATCGATGCGCTCGTCTCGGGCCTCGGGAAGGTCCGGGAGGTCTTCCGATGAGCTTCTGCATGAAGGCCAAGGCGCTGCCCGCCGAGACGGACCGCGTCGTCGTCGAGGAGGAGCGATGAACAGCGAGCTCCGGGACCTCTATCAGGAGGTGGTCATCGACCACAGCAAGCGACCGCGCAACTTCCGGAAGGTGGAGGGCGCCACGCGGACTGCAGAAGGTTTCAATCCCTTGTGCGGTGATCAGCTCACGCTCTACGTGAAGCTCGCGAACGGTGTCATCGAGGACATTGCCTTCCAAGGCGCCGGGTGCGCCATCTCGAAGGCATCGGCTTCCCTGATGACCGCCGCGCTCAAGGGCAAGAAGCAAGAGGAGGCACTGGCGCTCTTCGGACGCGTCCACGCGATGCTCACCAAAGGATTGAACGGTGAGGTGAAGCTCGAGGACGTGGGAAAGCTCGCCGCGCTGTCCGGCGTCTGGGAATTTCCGATGCGCGTCAAGTGCGCGAGCCTCGCATGGCACACGCTGCGAAGCGCCCTCGAGGTCGACGAACCGCACACGGGAGACCTTGTGTCGACGTCAGTCAAGGGAGAGCAGCCCCGATGAAAACCCCCGTCCTACGCATCAGTGATGCGGCGAGGAAAGCCATCCAAGACGCGAGCGTCGACCCCGCCGTCGGTGGAGATGCGCTGAGGCTCGCGATCAGCGCACGCTTCGAGAACGATCTCTTCTTTGATCCGAGGGCCGCAAGCGACATCGCCGTCGATTGCGACGGGCTCACGATCTTGCTCGATCCACCGAGCGCGTCGCGAGCCGACGGCGTCTCCATCGACTTGGTCGCCGGACCGAATGGCGGGTTCAAGATCGACAACCCGAACAAACCAGGGACCCCAAAGCAGATCGAGCTCGAGCGAGACTGCGAAGCGGCGCTCATTCCGAGCGGCGAGAAGGTGCAGCTATCGCAGGGCGAGCGCGTCGTTGTGACGCAGGCCTTGGGCGGCAGCTTCACGGTCCAAACGGACGGCGGCTCTCTCGTGCGGATCGCCGGCCAAGATGCCGACGCCCTCGGTTTTGAAGTCAAGCAAGCGGCAGTAGGTGACGCGGGACCGTTTCACCTCGATCGCGTGATGGATCAGCTGAGGACCGTCTTCGACCCAGAGATGCCCGTTAACGTGGTCGACCTCGGGCTCGTCTACGAGTGCGAAGCGCACCCGATCGAGGGCGGCGGACATCGGGTCGCGATCAAGATGTCCATGACGGCGCCGGGCTGCGGGATGGGTGATGTGCTCAAAAAAGATGCGCGTACCAAGGTTCAGGCCGTCCCCGGCGTCGCCGAGGTGGATGTGGAGATTGTCTGGGAGCCGCCCTGGGACAAGAGCCGAATGTCCGAAGCTGCCCGACTGATGCTCGGCATGTTTTGAGGAGAATGAGGATGGAGAGGATCGAGATCGCACCCGGAGCCACGATGGAGGAGATCCTTCGGGCCTATCCGTCAGCCAAAGTAGGCCTCTTTCAGAGCTATCACGTCGGCGGCTGCGAGAGCTGCAGCTACAAGCCGACGGAGACGCTGGAGGAAGTTCGTCGTCACTTCAACATCCAGGACAGCCTCGATGAGATCGCCGACGTCATTCGTGGGAGCGCGGAGGTGGTCGAGTCACTTCACATCTCGCCCCGGGACCTCGTAGTCGCGCTCGAAGCGGGAGGGAGACTCACCCTTCTCGATGCCCGCACGCAAGAGGAATACGACCTCGGCAATCTTGCCGGATCACGACCCATCGACGTCGCGCTGACGTTCGAGATCCTCGACACCTGGCCCAAGGAGACGGCCCTCGTTTTCTACTCGCAAAACGGACACCGCAGCCTCGACAAGGCATCTTACTTCCGGGCGTATGGCTTTCCCCGCGCTCGTAGCCTGACAGGCGGGCTCACGGCTTGGGATGCCGAGGTCGGGCGTGAGGCCGTGCGCAAGGCGCTCGACGTTGCGCTCAAGTTCGCGCTCACGGGAGATGCCGAACCGTCCGCGTGAGGGAACCGAGCATGTCGAGCACCGACTCCCATCACGATCCGCACGCCGCTGCTGGCGCGTCCCATGCGGCGACCTCTCGCCCCGAGAAGCTGCCGCACTTCACCGACTGTCACCTGCGCGTCGCGCCGCGCGCGCGCCTCGGCGGCCAGCGCCTCCGTCGGCGACACCCACACCCTCCGGCGGCGTGCAATGTCGCGACGAGTGCGCCGGGAGGTTCACGGTGTTGACTCGCCTGCCGCTCTACCTCGGAACGGCGGGACCTCCATCGATTCCCCGCGACCGGTTGCAAGCGAGCTCCGTGGCCATCGACTTGTCCCCCGAGGAAGTCGTGTTGGCCTATCACGAGCGAACGAAGCATCACTACGACGGCTACGCCGCGGCGCCTCGCGCCATGGATTGGGCGACGCAGCCGGATCCGTTCCGGCGCTACGCCGGGGCCTCGCTTGTCGGTCTTCCTCTCCCCGAGCCCGGGCGAGCGCTTCCGTATTGGCAGCTTTATGCCGCTGACGAAGTCGCTGACGTCGTGGAACCGGCGACGCTTTCGATCGAGTCCATCTCGCTCTTCTTCCGCTACGCCCTCTCGCTGACGGCGTGGAAGCAGCTCCACGAGACCCAATGGCCTCTTCGCGTCAATCCCTCCAGCGGGAACCTCCACCCGACCGAGGGCTACGCGCTCCTCCCTGCGCTCGGCGGCCTCGGCGAACGTCCCGGCATCTACCACTACGCACCCAAGGAGCACGGCCTCGAGCGACGCGCGGAGCTCGATCCCCAGGTCTGGGCAGGGCTGACCGCCGCGTTTCCGAAGGGCTCGTTCCTCGTCGGGCTCTCCTCCGTTCACTGGCGAGAAGCCTGGAAGTATGGCGAGCGCGCGTTCCGGTATTGCCAGCACGACGTCGGCCACGCGCTCGGGACAATGCGCTTCGCGGCCGCAGCTCTCGGATGGAAGCTCTTCCTCCTCGACAGCGTGGACGACACCGCCGTCTCGCAGCTCCTCGGGCTCGATCGCGATGCGGACTATCCCGCCGGCGCCGAGCGAGAGCATCCCGATCTCCTCGCGCTCGTGGTCTGCGACAAATCCTCGAGCGACAGCGTCCTCCCCTCATTACACTTCATATCCAAAGTAGCGATATCCAAAGTAGCGATATCCAAAGTAGCGATATCCAAAGTAGCGGCCTCATCGTGGTCCGGCACGGCCAACGCGCTGAGCGCCGAGCACGCCGCCGACTGGCCGGTCATCGAGGAGGTCGCTGCCGCCGCCACGAATCCGAAGATGGCGCCTGCCGCGGAGGACTTCTCGGCCTTTCCCTCGGAGGACGAGCTCTTTTGCGCGCCGATTCGGTCGGGCGCATCCACCGCCGAAAGCATCATCCTGGGCCGCCGAAGCGCGGTGAGCATGGACGCCTCCACCACGATCTCCTCCGCGACGTTCTTCCGGATGCTCGCTCGTCTCGTACCCACCCGGGACACGCGCGCCGTGCCGTGGGACGCCATTGCCTGGCGTCCGCGCATCCACCTCGGCCTCTTCGTGCACCGCGTCAGCGATCTTGCTCCTGGTCTCTACCTACTCGCTCGCGATCCGGGAAAGGTCGAGCCACTCCGGCAAGCGATGCGGCGCGAGTTCCTGTGGCAGCGCCCTCCGTCATGCCCCCCCGGGCTCCCGTTGTACTTGCTCGAAGAAGGGGACTGCCGCGCTCTGGCTGCGAGCGTCTCCTGCGGACAGGACATCGCGGGCGACGGTGCCTTCAGCCTGGGCATGATCGCCGACTACATGGACACGTTGATCACCTATGGAGCTGGCTTCTACCGAAACCTCTTCTGGGAAGCCGGCCTCGTGGGCCAAGTGCTCTACCTCGAAGCCGAAGAGGCGGGTATTCGTTCGACTGGGATCGGCTGCTACTTCGACGATCCCGTCCACGAGGTGTTTGGCATCTCCTCGCGTGACTGGCAGAGCTTTTATCACTTCACGGTGGGTGGCCCCGTCGAGGACACGCGCCTCACCACATTGCCTGCGTACAACTTGAAGAGACCACGATGAGCACCGCGACAGCTACCACCCGAACAGAACAGACTCGAAAGGACCCACCACCGTGGCCATGAACGAACCTCTCCGGAAGCAGATCTCCGAGCTCCTGGCGACACGCCGAGTCGTCCTCTTCATGAAGGGCGACCGAAAAATGCGTATGCGCTGCATGAGGTGCGTTCTTCACATGAGCAAGTTCGCGCCGCATAGTCT
>ENA-OFCD01000640-OFCD01000640.1-metagenomes-genome-assembly--contig:-NODE-640-length-21191-cov-3.735191_pt1 | contig 21191 bp, 16 predicted proteins | sample MGYA00153392_OFCD01 | MGnify analysis MGYA00153392
CGTCTGCGCTGCGTGCCGCTAGCGCCGCGAGAGGCAGCGCAGCCACGATCATGAAGAGCCCAAACACCAAGCTCGCCTTGACGAGGATGCCCTCTCTCGCGCGCGACGTGCTCAACGCCACGACCGCGATCCATCGTCTGCGGTCCGGCATCGCTCCGCACGAGACCACACAAGCCCAAACCGCTCAAGCGCCTCTTGCAGGGTCATCTTGATTGCTCAAGCTAGCGGTCGCAGATATCGTCGGACCGATGCGGAACCTAGTTTTAGCGGCGTTGACGTGCTTGGTGGTCGCTTGCTCGAGCGCGCCCGTGACGACATCGACCGTTCCTGTGGATGGTGGATCGGACAGCTCGGGCGATTCGGGTACTTCGCCGGTCGCGTGGCCCAAGGCGTTCGGATCGTATGTGGTGCTCGGCGACTCGATCTCGGACAAGGGCGCGGGCGCGGCGACCGGTCCGTTTTATCGGGACCTGCTCTATCAAAACGACGACGTGATGTATCCCGCATGGAAGGGCCTCACGCTGAAGGAACAGTTCGGCGTCACCCAATACCTACCCAAGGCCGTGGGGGGCGCGGTCACAGGCAACCTGCAGACGCAGCTCGGGACAGTCCCGGCGAGCCTGCCGACTCCGATCTTGGTCACGGTGACCATCGGTGGAAACGATCTTCATGCGGCGCTCGGCGACATCATCGTCAACCCGCCGGCCGCGCAAAAAGATGCTCAACGGATGGCGGACAACATCGACGCGTTCTTGCAGTCGATCTCCGACAAATATCCTGGGCAGGTCTATGTCCTCGAAGCGGACATTTATGATCCGTCTGGAGACAACGGCGATTTCTCTGGTTGCCCGGGACTCATCAAGATCGACGCGAAGCTCGATCACAGCACCTTCACGACCTGGAACGGTCTGCTGAAGGCCGCGATCGACAAGCACCCGCCGACGCTGATGGCACCTCTACACGACACGTTTCTAGGCCACGACGTGCATGCGGCGGACGATTGGTTCTATACGGACTGCATCCACCCAACGCCGAAGGGGCAGCATCAAATTCGTCGCATGCTCTGGAAGATGCTCACGGGTCAGGACGGGCCTCAGTAGCGAGCGAACCGCTCGGGCGTCTCGTGTATGATGCACGTGCCGTGCGTTTGTTGAGACTCCTCCTTTCTCGCCGCGGTCTGTTGCCGGCATTGCTCGTCGTCGGATCGATCGCGATCTCGGCCGTTCGCGCGAGCCCCGTGGCGACCCTTGGCATGTGGGCGCTCGCGTTGTTCGCGATCGCGCTCGCGATCACGGCGGCTCACCTCGAGGGCGTGCTCGCGTGGTCGACGTTCGGTGCTGCGGTGTCGCTCGCGTCGCTCGCGGGAACGGGAACGGACGCTCCAGGGTATGCCTGGCTCGACGGTGCCGGTTTCGTCGGCGCCGCCCTCGCTTCGTTCTCGGCGATGCGAGCGATCTCGCGCACGCCGGGCTCCGAAGACGGCCTCACGCCCTCGCGCGCTTCGTCGGGACTGGTCTTGGGTGGCGCGCTCGCGCTGACGTGGCTCGTGGGCGCGGTCGCGTTGGGCGCGCCGAGCACGTCGCTCCCGATTGGGCTCGCGTGGCTCGCTCCGACGCTCACGGTGATGGCGCTCCTCGGCCACGCGACGGTCGCGCGTTTTCGCCGCGTGCTGGAGCTCCACGCGGAGGCCCGGCTGGCATCGGCGATCGCGGTCGCGATCATCACCACGATCGCGTGCGCGTCGGCGTTCGTGGCAGGCGCGCATGGGCTCGGTGCGATCGCCCGTGCCGTGCTGCCGGTAGCGTGCGTCGCCGTCGCCGCCGTCACGACGCTCGGCGAGCCGCTCGCGGTCTGGCGCTTGGTGAGGCGCGCGTCCGTGCTGTCTGCCGTCGGCGGAGTGTTCGCACTCGTCATGGCGATCTTCGCGGCGGAAGTCGGGGGGTACGCGCCGATGAGGGCGCCGATCGTCGTCGTCATCGCCGTCGCCGTCGCCATCGTGATCGGCACACAGACACGCGCGCTCGAACAGTTGACAGCGCAAGAGTCTCACGGCCTGCTCCTCGCCGTCGACGACGCGCGGCGCCGTCTCTTGGAGGCGGAGCCCGAAGACGCGATCGCGGTCGCGCTCACGAGCATGCGCTCCACGCATCCGGGCGCTACTCCTCCGGAGCTCTACTCGCTTGCTCCGGCGCGCTGCGCCTGGGCGGACGCGGCCGGGTACATTCACCGGCGGGACGCGGAGCTCCCTTCGCGTCTCATCGAGCTCGCCTCCAAAGAGACGTGCGGTGTCCTGCGCACCGAGGTTCTCGAACCGCTCGAGGTGCGCCGCCCAGATCTGAGACCGTTGCTCGCGTGGCTGCGCGACGCCGGAGTCCTCGCGGCGATCACGGTCGTGCGTGCGGGGCAGGTCGATGGTGTGCTGCTGCTACCTCGGGGCAATCGCAGTGCGCCGCTGTCGCTCGAAGAGGTCACCGCGTGCTCGTCTCTCGCGAGCTCGCTCGGGATGGCGCTCTCGACTGCAGCTTCGCTGGCACGCAGTCATGAGCGAGAGGCCATCGCGTCCACGCGCGCCGAGTCCGAGTCGGATCGCGCGATGGGATTCGAACACACGCTGTCGCTCCTCCAAGAGCAGAACCGACGCGCCACCGAGCGCCTCGCGACACCGGCCGCGATCGGCATCTACTCTGCGTCCTCGCGTATGGCCTACGACGCGGCTCTCCGGCGCGCGAACGCGCAGGCTCCCGTGTTCGTCCGCGCGCCTAGCGGCGTTGATCCAGTCCCTTACTTGGCTCGCGCGCACCTCGCCGGTCCTCGCGCGCAGGGCCCCTTCGTGCTGGTCGATTGCACGAGCGCACGCGAGCACGATCTGTCTCGATGGAAGGATCCGAAGCTCTCTCCGATCGCTCTCGCGGACGGCGGCGTACTGCTCTTGCTCGACGGGCCGGCGCTCCCCGCCGACGTGCAACAGTTGATAGGTCAGGCGTTGGCGGAGCGGCGACCTCCGTGGGAGCGCCCGCAGGCGCTGGACGTGGTGTTGGCGATGTCCTCGGCCTCCAATGCCTCCGAGTTGATCGAGTCGCATCGACTGGACGCGACACTCACCGTCCGTTTGGGTGACGCGCTCGAGGTCCCCGTAGAGCTCCCTCGGCTCCATGATCGCCCCGAGGACCTGCGCGCGCTCGTCAACGATCGCTTGGCGCGAGAGGGCCTGCGCCTCCGAGGTGCACCGCTCGGCATCGAGGCCGCCGCGTTCGCCCGCTTGGTCGAGTACCCGTTCAACGGCGAGGACGCCGAGCTCGCGGCGATTTGTCAGCAGCTCGCCGCGACCTGCCATGGAGACGTGGTTCGCGTTGTGGACGTCGAAAAGCTAGGGATTGCGGCCTCCGTAGTGGACCGACCGGTCCCCGAGGGTCGTGGTCCGCGCGCCGTTGGGCGATGAAGCTTGTTCGTGGCGTTTGGCCCGTGATAACCCTTCGTCGCGTGTTTGCGCCCCAATGAGGGGCTGGGAGAATGCAGATGTCGAAGCGGATCGCTGCAGTACTTGTGATGGCCTCCGTCGGTGTGGTGGGCCTGGTGCCGGGCTGTGGGAGCAACGAAGACACCTACAAGCCCGTGCCCGCGTGGTCGGGCCGCAAGGCAAGTCTCCCGAGCGTTCCCTCGCTCCCCAACACGCCCATCAAGAGCGCCGCGGACTACACGATCTATGGATCGATCCATCAGCTCAACTCGTCGATCCACTCGGCCGACGTGAACAACAAAGACATCTCGATCCTCGGCTACATCGTCAAGTCGAACATGACCACGGTCGACAAGTGCGCCATCCACAAGACCGGCAAGGCCGATCCGGAGGGTTGCAAGACGCAGATCCCGACGTTCTGGATCAGCGACACGAAGGGCGAGCTCAAGGACGGCGACAAGCGACAGGCCATCCGCGTGATGGGCTGGGCGTCCAACTTCGCGAACGTGTTCGACGCACTCGAGAAGTACAAGAACCTCAAAGAGGCACCGCCGGAGAAGGACATCGTCAAGGACGAGCTCTGGGCCGTGCCGGTGCCGTACCCGCTTCCCGCGATGGATGCGAAGGTCCGCGTGACGGGCAAGTACGGAGTCAACTTCGCACGCTCGTCGACGGGCGTGGAGGCGGATCCGGTGAACGGCATCATGAACGTCACCAAGATCGATTACCTCGAGCCGTCGACAGAGCCGGCGAAGTTCCCGCAGCTCGACACCAAGAAGTAGCGCTGCACCCAAGTCCGATGCGGCGCTGTGCATCGACCAGGATTGTGGGGATTGGACTCGTTCACTGACGTGCATTTCAGATGCACATGCAGGCGACAAGCGCTTGCACCTCTCGGTCGTTGGAGCGGTAGGAGCTCAAGAGGTCGGCGGTGGCGACGGTTACACGGACTCTGTTGGCTGGGGCCTGAGCGTCGGCGCGAGCGCACACGCTCGGCTGCATTCGCTCGTCTCACTCCAAGGGCGAGGGTTCTTCACGTTCGTGCCCACCATTCGAGAATTGGGAGTGGGCTGTCCGGATTGCGCAGGCCCGGCCATCACTGCGCGCTACTTGTTCGGCGAGATGACGCTGCGATTGCACCCACTCTCCGGCGCGTTCTTCCTCGGGCTCGGCGGTCAGCTCGGCGCTCGACTGGCGCACACCTACGTCATCGGCCCCACGGACAAATCACTCGTCGGCCGAGGCGTCTTCGAAGTGGGCACGACCTTCGGCCCCAATGACATGTTCGAGATCGCCGGTCGCTTCGCACAGGGCGCTGTTGTCTATCCATCGAGCATCGCGAGCAACGCGACCGGCACTACCCAGACGATAGGGGGAGACGCGCGTCCCGACGGGTTGGGCCGCGTCGGTCGTCGGTGATCAGGTTCATGCGGCGTTCGCGCCAATCAGCGTAGCTACCGAAGCGATCAGCGGCTCGGGTGCAAGCACGCGTAGCTGACCCAACAGAGCGGCGCGCGCATGTTGGCTGAACGCTTCACCGTGGGCCGCGATCTGTTGCATAGCTGCCCACGCGCCGAGCGCTCGACCGAACGCGAGATCCGCGGGGACATTCGCGCCGAACACGGGCGCTTCGTTCTTCAAGAGGCGCTCTTCGGCCGCGGCCATCGCGCGCTCGCCGAGCAGCCCCAACACGACGACGAGCGCATGAGCCGCGCGGGCGCCCACGAGCGGCTTGGTGGCGCGTCCAAGCGCAGTATCGACCTCGCTCGCGTTGCCTTGCTCGAGCGCGCGCACCGCGAGCGTCCGACCCGCGCGCGTCGCCAAGAACGAGAGCGACTCCTTCGTCCACGTGAACTGAGGCAACGGGCGCGCGCAAGTCGCGAGATCGGTGAGTGGCGTGCGGCTCATGAACGCGGCCAGAGTCGTGGCGAAGACCTCCGCGCGAACACGACCGCCGTTGGACGGCAGATCGCACAGCGGATGCACCGTCTTGTCGACCTGCACGCGGCGCAGCTCTGGCCACGCTTGCAGACGTTTCGGCGGCTCGGTGCCCAGGAACATCTGCGAGCCCGTCCACCAAGACACCTTCGTGTCGGTGCGCCCGATGTCGAACGCGCGCGAGAACCAGGAGTGTCGCGAGAGCGCGTCGCCGACGCTCTGAGGTGGTGGGATGCGTGCCAGGGTGAGTGCCGCCATCTCCAAGATCCGGGTCGGCGCGCGCGATCGGAAGAGGCCCGACCATTCGGGATGCGTCGACTGCACGATGTCGTGCAGCACCGCCGCGAGCGCCCACTCCGCGATAGTGGGCGCGAGCAACACGTCGATCGGGGCTATTTTCCTGGCGATCCGAACGCGCGCGAGCTGGGCCTTCGACATGAGCTCGTTGTCCACGACGCTGCGTTGGTCGCCCATCATCAGCGCGACCTTGCCGCCGATCGGCTTGCCCGGACGCACCTCGCCGCCGAGCACCACCGGCGCCATGAAGTGCACGAAGAGGCGCTCTGCCACTGCGCCGACGTCGACCTTCGCCATGAACGCTGAGCATACCCTGCCTTGCCGACGGGGCGTTCGCGGCGTAAAAAGTGTGGCCTGCAGGGCGTTTGCTCTTGCGCTCGCAAGGGCCACAGGCTTTCTTGCCCAAAATTGGGGCGGCGAAGCCCCCTCTCAGGCGTTGACGTTCGCCGCTTGGCGACGTCAAATAGCGCTTTCCCGACGTCCAATCTCGAAGCTGTTCGAGAAACGTCGCATTCTCAACGGAGTCAAATCACCTAATGTCGATGGGCCGTCCGCCGTTCGATCCGCGCCAACCGCGTCAGTTTCAGATCCGCGTCAATCACCGCATCCGTGTGCCGGAGGTCCGAGTCATCGGTGCCGACGGCGCGATGCTGGGTGTGATGGCGACCCACGAGGCGCTGCGTGCGGCGCAAGAGCTGGCGCTCGACCTCGTGGAGGTCAACCCCAAGGCGGACCCGCCCGTCTGCAAGATCCTCGATTTCGGTAAGTACAAATACGAGGAAAAGAAGAAGGCCGGCGAGGCGAAGCGCAAGCAGACCGTCGTGGACATCAAGGAGATCAAGCTCCGCCCCAAGACGGACGATCACGACATCAACTTCAAGATCCGCGCGGCGCGCAAGTTCCTCGAGGCGGGTCACAAGGTGAAGTTCACGGTGCGCTTCCGCGGCCGCGAGATCACCCACCCGGAGAAGGCGCAGGAGCAGCTCACGCTGGTCATCGCCGGTACCGAGGACCTGTGCAACGTCGAGACACGCGCGCTGATGGAGGGCCGTACGATGACGGTGCTCATCGCGCCGAAGCCCGCCATCATGCAGAAGGTCGCCGCGCAGAAGATCGCCGCCGAAAAGGCGCGTCAGCTCGCGGAGAAGGAAGGTCGCCCGTTGCCGCCTCCGTCCGAGTCGCTGCCTAACCTCCCTGACGAGGACGACGACGACGATGATGATGAGGACGAGGACGACGAGGACGACGCCACCGAGACCGCTTGAGATGAGACGCGTTGGGGGGACGCGACTCTCGATTTCGATCTCCGTTTCGATCACGCTCGCGGCGCTGATCAGCACGTTCGGCGCAACGGCCAACGCCACGCTCACGCCGAGCGAGCTGATCACCATCAAGGATCTCACCGCGTCCGCGCAGGTCTTGAACGCACAGAAAGTTCGCGCGCTCGTCGCGAGGCCGGACTTGACGGCGGAGGAGTCGGAGACGGCTCTCACCGCAGCGATCGAGCCGCTCGCGTTCAACGACGCACGCATGGTGTTCGTGCGCGAGCTGTTGTTCGGCGGAGCCTCCGCAGCTTCACGCAACGTGCTGGTGCAGGCGGCGGTGAAATCGCTCATCGCCCGCGCGGACAAGGTGATCGACAAATATCCCTCGGACCTCGACAAGCAGCCGGCTGCGCTCGTGGAGCTCACGAAGATTTATGGATTCCTCGGCGAGGAGATCGCGAACGCGCGCGCGCCGGGATCTCCGCCGCGATCGCAGGGTCACGATCCGCAAGTCAACGTGTCGAACGCGACGTACGACGCATGCGCCCAGGCGCTCGGAAGCCACGCCACTCGACACCCCTCGCTACTCAAGGTGGACGTGACGCTCCCCAAAGAGACGTCTCGCGTGCGCGCACAGCTCGAGCTCGCGACCGTGGACATGGTGAGCGACTCGGCGACGCGCAAGATCGACGCGGCAGATCGCGTGGGGCTCACGGGCTCGCGGCGCGCGTTCTTGACGGAGCTGGGCGTGCTCTTGCTGGACTCTGGCGCGGGCAGTGACGCGCGGATCGATCGCGTGAGAGCGGCTCTTTTGCGGCTTCCTGGCGCGCGCGCAGACGTTTCGGCGATCGCGTTCGGAGACGAGCACCCCGCTCTGAAAGCGCGCGGAGTCATCGTCGGGACGAAGACTGACTTATCAACGACCACCGCGACAGCCGATTGGTTCACCGACGAAGTGAGGCCCTCGCCACTCGACGCGCCGGTCGCGGAGCTCGCGCGTGAGCTTGCGCGCATCGCGGTGAAGCGCGCGCTGGACAGCCGGCCAGAGCTGCGTTTGGCCGCCGAGCGTGACGTGCGCTCGATCGGGACAGACGCCAACAAGACCATCGGCAAGCCGAGCGATCTCACGCCCGAGAGCGTGCTGAGCGCCGCAGTGAGCGCTCTCGTCATCGACGCGCCGAGCACCGTGCAGCTCGCGATGGCGCGCTTTTACGCCAACAAACCGGAGTCCGCGGCGATCTTGAGCGACGCGCTCGGCGTGCTTGCGACGTTCGGCTCAACCGGCGAAGGCCTCTCGTTCGGGCTAGGTCAGACGCGCGCGGACGGATCGACGGAGACGCTGCAAACCACCAACGTGCGCTTGAACGCGGACGGCACGGTCGGCGCGTTCTCGATGGACGGCGCGCGTTGGGAGATCACACGCGGCGACGTGGGGACCATCGCCGCGTGCAAAAGAGACAACCAACCCGTCACGCTCGCGATGCTACCTCGCGCGCGCGTCCCGGTGACTGCGGGCGTCTCGTGGTCGGGCTCGGGCCTCGTGCTCGCGCGCTTGGTCGGCGCTCCCAACGCGGGCATCGGCGGAGCCTCGCGCCTTCGCGTCTCGGCGACCACGGACCTCGACGCCACCGCACTCCCCTCTCCTGGCGACGATCTCGTCCTCGAAGCCACCGCGAGCGTCACCGGAAGCGCGTTCGTGTTGGTGCGCGCCACCAGCGGAAAACCTGGCGTTCGTGGCGTCGGCTTCGAGATCGATTCGCGCGGCGTCGGCCTGCGAGTGATCGATGATACATCAAGCATCGACCTCGCCCCGCCCGTCCCGCTGCCCGTAGACGGGTCCATCAAGCTCAAGCTCGCGCTCAAAGGAAATCGCTTCGAGGCCACGGTCGGCACGGTCACCTCACGCGGAGTGCTCCCACCGAGCACCGCTCACGGAGACGTCGTGTTTGCCGTGCGCAAAGACGGCAGCGTTGACGTCTCTGGGCTATCGGTTCGGAAGAACTGACCATGGCTCTTGCTGACGTCCCTGCCGAGCTCGTGCAACGCGCGGAGACGAGAATCGGCTCGTTCCTCCGCGGCGACAAATACAGAATCGACGGGATCCTCGGGATCGGCGGCATGGGCGCGGTGTTCGCGGCGACGCACCGCAACGGGATGCGCGTGGCGGTCAAGGTGCTCCACGCAGACCTCTCACGCGTCGAAGAGGTGCGCAGGCGCTTCCTGCGCGAGGGCTACATCGCCAACAAGGTCGACCACCCTGGCATCGTGCGCGTGCTGGACGATGATGTGGACTCCGACGGCTCCACGTTCCTCGTGATGGAGCTGCTCACAGGTCAGACGCTCGAGGAGGAGTACCGAGCCGCGCGCGGCCGCGTGTCCGTGCAACGCATCGCCGACGTGACGCTGAGCCTGCTCGAAGTGCTCGGCGCCGTGCACGCCGAAGGAATCGTGCACCGCGACGTCAAGCCGGACAACGTCTTCATCACGGACAAGGGCGTACTCAAGCTGTTCGATCTCGGCATCGCCCGCCTCGTCGACTCTCGCGCGATCACTGCGGCGGGCCAGCAAATGGGCACTCCCGAGTACATGGCGCCCGAGCAAGCCGCGGGCAACGTACGAGACGTGGATGCACGCGCGGATCTCTACTCCGTGGGCGCGATGATGTTCTCGCTCTTGACCTGCAAGCCGGTGCACGAGGCGCGCACGCAGATGGAGCGCATGGTGTTCGCCGCCACCCGACCCGCGCGCTCGATCTTCGACGTCTGGCCGGAGGTGCCGCCCGCCCTCGCCAACGTGATCGACGTCGCGCTCGACTTCGACAAGGTCAAGCGCTGGCCCTCCGCGCGCGACATGCACACCGCCCTCGCCCGCACGATGGAGGTGTTCCGCCAGCAAGGCGCTCCCGCGTCCGAGATGATCGCGTCGACCGAGCCGCTTCCACTTCGACAAGGGACGGGCACGCTCCTCGTCGGCCGAATGAGCCTGCAGCCCGAGAGCGAGTCCGAGGAGAGCGCGATCCCTTTGGTGAAGAAGCAGTAGAACCGTTCTGCGAGCCGAGCGCGATTGGGTCGACCGCAGGCCTAGCGCCGCACCAAGAAGCGCAGACCGATCCACACGACGAGCACGAGACCCACGGCGAGCAGCTTGGATTTGCCGAAGACGTCCTCGAGGAAGAACGGCAAGAAGAAGATGCCGAGAACCACCAGCGCGCCGAGCACGATGCGAGCGACGCCGCTGCGCCGCTTCGGCAGCTCGACGGGCATGATCGTCCCGAACGCCGAGCGCAGGTCGCCGAAGGTCGCCCCGCCGCGAGGGATGTCGACGAGCTCGGGGGCGTCCTTGTCGCCGTCCCACTCGGGCTCGAGGTCCACGCGCAGTCCGCCGAGCATGCCCGCGATCTCGCGCACGCGCTTGATGGCCGTGCGAGGCACGTCGAAGCGTCCGCGTCGGGTTTGGATCATGACGACGTCTTCGGAGTCGAGGCTCACGTGCACGACGAACGCCTCGAGGTGCCGCAGCATCTGCTTGTATCCGAAGACGGTCCGCGCGCCCGCGAGCAGCGTGAGCAACCCGAGCACGACGAACAAGTACAGGCGTGGCACCAGATCGAGCTTGTACAGCGCGAGCACGGTGAACACCGCGGGGGCCAGCGCGCCGAACGTCGCGATCGCCGCGCTCAGTCGCGCTCGCGAGAGCGACGCTTGTGGGGTCAACCGATACTCGACACCGCTCACGGTCACCCGTGTGGATGCACGTTGTCACGCACCCATTGGATGATCGTCTCCAACGTGGTGCCCGGCGTGAAGACGCCCGCGACGCCTTTTTGCGTGAGCTTCTCTTTGTCCGCCTCGGGGATGATGCCTCCGCCAAAGACGAGCACATCGTCGGCGCCCCTGGCCTTCAGCGCCTCGATCACCGCGGGAAACAGAGTGTTGTGCGCGCCCGACATGATCGACAGACCGACCGCGTCCACGTCCTCTTGAACCGCGGCGCTCGCGATCATTTCCGGCGTCTGGTGCAGGCCGGTGTAGACGACCTCGAAGCCCGCATCGCGGAGCGCGCGCGCGACGACCTTAGCGCCGCGATCGTGGCCGTCCAGGCCAGGCTTGGCTACGAGGATTCGAACCTTGCGATCGGACATGATGGTGACGCTTATCGCTTCCTGGATGCCCTTACAACATCCTTGCTGGCACATGATGACACGAAAATCGGCTGAAAATCCCGGCTCGCGAGTTGCTCCCTGCTGTGCTCATGAAGAGTCTTGCCGTGATCGTCGTCTCATCGTCGTTGGCGCTCGCTTGCTCGAGTTCGAGTGACACGCCCACCCCAGGGCCCGACGGTTCGACCGGAAAGTGCTGTGCGCCCGCGGGTCCTGGATGCTGCATGGACTACGGCGGATGGTCCGACACGTGAGCGTGCGTGCAAACATGCGATGGGATGCCTCAACCTGGCGATCCCGGTTGGAAGCTCGTGAAGGACAGCCACGGGTGCGACCAGTGGACCCATCGCCTTCGGGTAGCGGCGGTGTCTGCGGTGCCCCGCCGCGCGATTCAGGTGCGGACGTCAGCCTTGACGTGAGGGTCGACGCACCAAGCGATGCAGCCAAGGACGCACCGACCACGGATTGATGCGCGGGTGTCCACGGACACCTTGCTCACTGTCCATGGACACCCGAAGGTCGCTCGATCTGGCTAAAAATCAGGCCTTCTAGCGTGGCATGACGCTCGCTCTCGGGTCCTCGCCGCCGCGCTTCGTGGCGCGCAGGAGGACTTTGCATGAATCGAACGCTAAGCCGCACTCTCGCTCTCACTCTCGCCCTCGCAGGCGTCGTCGCCTGCGCGTCCGCGAAAGACGGTTCTTCCACTCCGCCAGCCGGGTCCAGCGATCCCGGCGCGTCCAACGAGGTGGACGTCGACAGTGTCGAGATTGTCCACGGCGTCCCTGACAAGGGTCGCGATCCCGCCGTCGTCGCGATCGACGTCGCGGGCATAGGCCTTTGCACGGGCACGCTCATTGCGGCCAACGTGGTGCTCACCGCTCGACACTGCGTGTCGGAGACGTCCGAGCAGGTGGAGTGTCCGGCAAGCTCCGCCCAGGTGAAGGGTCACCGCGATCCAGGTTCGCTCGTGATCTACTCGGGAGACAACATCGCCACCGCTCACGAGATCGCTCGTGGGGCAGTCGTCTTGGTGCCTCATACCCAAGAGCTCTGCGACAACGACATCGCGGCCATCGTGCTCGACCAAGACGTGGACATCGAGCCCGTCGTCGTCGGCAAGGGCGGCGTCACCGGCGGTATGCCCGTGCGCGCCGTGGGGTACGGCAAGAAGGGGGACAACGGGAACGCCGGGATGAAGCTCCTCCGCGATCACGTGAAGGTCTTGGAGGTGTCGAAGGCGGAGTTCCAAGTCGGGGAGTCCACCTGCCAGGGTGACTCCGGCGGCCCTGCGCTCGACGAGAGCGGTGAGCTCGTCGGCGTCGTCTCGCGCGGCGGTCCCAGCTGCGACGGCAAAGGCGCACACAACATCTACACGCGCGCAGACGCCTTTTCCGTGTTGATCGAGGAGGCGTTGAAGGCCGGCGCCAACAGCAAGCTGGGCACCAAAGACGGCGGCGCGCGGCACGGCAAGGGCAAGGGCGGCAAACCTCCGAGCGACATGGGCGAGACGTGCAAGAGCGGCAGCGATTGCTCGACGGGCGTCTGCGTCAAACACGCGGGCACCTCTTACTGCTCGCGCGAGTGCGGGAGCAAAGACCACTGCCCCACGCACTTCAAGTGCCAGCACGCCAAGGCTGGCAAGTCGGTGTGCATCGCCAAGTAACGTGACCATCCCGTGACGATGAGCGCGGAGATCGGGCCGAAATCGGCCCTGTCTCCGCGCTCGATGCGGTTGACGTCTGCGCGTGCATGGCCCCAATGTAGAGGGGATGGACTTCGACTTCGCAGAGCACCACAACTTGCTACGCCAGAGCGTGCGTGACTTCGCCCGTGCGGAGGTCGCCCCCCACGCCAAGAAGTGGGACGAGGAAGAGCGCTTCCCGAAAGAGCTCATGCCCAAGCTCGCGGAGCTGGGACTGCTCGGGATCCGCATTCCGGAAGAGTACGGCGGCTCCGGGATGGACACGACGAGCTACGCGATCTGCGTCGAAGAGATCGCCAAGATCGATGGCTCGCTCGCGCTCACGGTGGCTTCGCACAACGGGTTGGGCACGGGCCACATCCTGAGCTTCGGCAACGAAGCGCAGAAAAAGAAATACCTGCCGAAGGCCGCGACCGGCGAGTGGCTCGCGGCTTGGGCGCTCACCGAGCCCGGCAGCGGAAGCGACTCCGCCAGCATGAGCACCACCGCCAAGCGCTCCGGCAACGGCTGGGTAATCAACGGCACCAAGATGTTCATCACGCAAGGTGGCGTGGGGAGCTTCTGCGTCGTGCTCGCGCGCACCAACACCGACGTTTCCAAGCAGAAGGGCATCACGGCGTTCATCGTCGATCACGGAACGCCCGGGTTTTCAGCCTCGAAACACCTTAAGAAGCTAGGCTGCCGCTCGAGCGACACGGCCGAACTCACGTTCGAGAACGTCCACGTCGAAGACTCGCAGCGCCTCGGAGAGGTGGACCACGGCTTTACTGACACGATGAAGATCTTGGACCGCGGGCGCATCTCGATCGCCGCGATGGCTCTTGGGCTCGGCTATGGCGCGCTCGACATGGCGCTCACGTACGCCAAGGACCGCAAGCAGTTCGGCAAGGCCATCTCCGAGTTCCAAGCCATCCAGTGGATGCTCGCGGACTGCAAGACCGAGCTCGACGCAGCTTCGCTCCTCACGTACCGCGCGGCATGGCTCGCCGACGAAGGTCGTCCGTATTCGCGCGAAGCCTCCATGGCGAAGCTCTTCGCGAGCGAGGCCTCGACGCGGGCGTGCAACAAAGCGCTCCAGATTCACGGCGGCTACGGCTACACGCGCGAGTTCGCGGTGGAGCGTCACCTGCGAGACACGAAGATCTGCGAGATTGGCGAAGGCACGAGCGAAGTGCAGCGCATGGTCATCGCGAAGCATCTGTTGGCGGGCTGATCTATCCGCTGCACTCATTGTCGACGTGACCCTCCTCCGCGGTCGCGCCAACGGATAGTGACGTCTTGCTCCTTGGGTTGTCGGGCCGAGCATCGATCTCGAGGAGCCCATCGATCAATTCGAGGGCAAGAGTGGGCAATTCGAGGGCAAGAGTGGGCAATTCGAGGGCAAGTGGGCGTCCCGAGTTGCCTGAACGACTCGACCGATTTGTAAGCACGCTTACAATCCGGGCACTTTGGACGAGAGGTCGGTGGCCCCTCCCGAGTTTGCGTGAACGATTCGACCGGATTGTAAGCATGCTTACAATCCGGTCACTTTGAACGCACGAAACCAAAGCGGCGGTCGCGCAAGAAGAGTGGCCCGCGGTCATGGCGCCACACCTAAGCTGCGCTCTACTTGTCTTGGCTCTTCTTCAAAAGGTCGCCGAGAGTGCCAAATTTGGCCTCTTCTTTGACCTTCTGTTTGTACTGTTTGTAAGCGTCGCGCTCGGCAGACTCGGTCATTGCCTTGATGCTGAGCTTCACCTCGCCGCGCTTCGGATCGATCTCGACAATCTTCGCGTCGAACTCTTTACCTACGGGGAAGTGCTTGCGGAGATCAGTCCCGCGCTCAGTGCCGGTGCCCGCGGAGGTGATGAAGCCGCGCGCGTGGCGTCCAGTCGCGCCGAGGACGCGGACCTGCAAACCGCCCGGGTCGATCTGGACGACTTGCACCCTGACAATCTTGTGGGGCGCGACCTTCTGGATCGGCTCGCCTTCAACCGCGCCTTCCGGAACGGGGTGAAGAGCGATCTTGTGTGCCAACGCGTCGACGTGCGAGACGACGACTTCGATCTCGTCGCCGACCTTCACGACCTCGCTCGGGTGGTCGATGCGCTTGGTGGAGAGATCCTGCGCGTGAATGAGGCCGTCGATGCCGAGCTCGAGCTCCACGAATGCGCCGAACGGCTGCAGGCGCGCGATCTTGCCCTTGTGACGCGTGCCTTCGGCGTACTTCTCCGCGACGGCTGCCCACGGATCAGGGAGCGTGGACTTGCGCGAGAGCCAGATCTTGCCCTTCACGTCGATGCGTTGGATCTGCACCTCGGTAGTGCCGCCTACCGTGAAGACGTCGCCAGGCGCGTCGCCGCGGTTGTGACTCATCTCGGTGAGCGGCACGAGGCCTTCGATGCCGCCGATGTCGATGAACGCGCCGAACGGGACGACGCTTCGAACGACGCCTTCGACCACGCTACCGACCATGACTCGCTTGAGCGCCTCTTCGCGCTGCACACGATCCTCGGTCTCAAGCATCATGCGACGCGACAAGACGATGTCGCGTCCGCGCTTGGCGTACTGCGTGACGTGGAACGGCATGCGCTTGCCGACCAACGCGCGAAGGTCCGCGCCCATCCGCAAGGACACGTGCGAGGCGGGTGCGAACGCTCGGAGGCCTTGAATGTCGACCTCCACGCCGCCCTTGATGGCGCCGGTGATGAGCCCGTCGACGGTCGTCTTCTCGCGAAGCGCTGCTGCGACGGCGGACTTGATCGTGCGGCCGCGACGCGGGTGCCTGGTGAGCACGACGTTTCCGCCGCGACCCCCGTCGTTGTGCACGACGCCGACGAAGTTCGCGCCGACCTCGAGGACGACGGGCGGGAGCGTGATGATGGGGACGGCAGGCGCCTCGTACCTGGGAGCGGGCGGAGGCGGCGGCGGTTCGTGATGCTCGGCGGGCTTCTCCGCGCTGATTGACTCGTCAACCGTTGGCGCTGCGTCTACTCCGACGGCGGCAGCTGTCGCGTCGACGTCGCCTTCCTCTTTTACCTTCGGCTTCGGCGGCGGGAGATCGTCGTCGTCGTCGAGGATGTCGCTGCCAGGACCCTGCGCGGGCTCGTCTGGGAGCACCATCTCGAGCCGATCGAAGATCGCGGTGCCTTTGCCCGCCAAATCGATCGTGAGGCACTCGTCGGTGATCTCGGTGATCTTACCGAACACGACGTCGCCTACGCTGAACGCGGGGCGCTCACGGGACTCGCTCGGCCGTTGCGGGCGCGGACGATCGCGTCGATCGAATTGCGGCCTGTTGTTTCGCTCCGGCGCTGGGCGGTCGCCGCTCGGCTCCTTGGCTTCGGCGCTGGCTTCGGGCTCCTCGCCCTCCGCGTGCACCTCCGTGCCCGCTTCTCCTGGGGCGCCCGGATGCTTCTTCTTACGACGGCGGCGACGCTTGCGCTTCGGACCTCCGTCGGTGGGAGCGCCACCCTCTGCGGTCGCGGGTGCGCCTTCAGCCGTAGAGGTTGTGGGGGAGGCGTCCGAAGCTTCAACTTGCGCAGGCGCGGGAGCTTCGGGAGCGGTTGCCGCGGGCGTCGCAGGAGCGGCGTCGGGCGTGGTCGTGGGTTCGTTGGACGTCATGGTGGTGATGAGGGCGCACTAGCCTAGTACCGTCCCACCAATACCTCAATGCTTCGCTTCTCCAAGCGATGCGTTCGGGATTCGGGATGGGGACACGGGGGCGCCCCGACGGGAAATTGTCGTCGCCTTCGTCGAACGACAACAACTAGGAGGAGTGGCTTCGCCGGCGACAATCGGCTCTCTCGAGGGTGATCCGCGCCTATGCGGCCTTCGTCTTGGGCGCGAGCGCGTCGTAGGCGAAGCCATGAGCTGCGAGTCTGTTCTGATAATAGAAGATGAGTCGCGTGTCGCCGAGCACCAGATCCGTCGCTCCGGCCACGAGGACCGGATGCGTGTGGTACCCCGCAAATGCTGTGAGCGCGTCCGACAAAACCTTCGCCGGGCGCGCCAGGTGCAGGCTTGGCGCGAGCACCAGCTCACTTCTGGCCTCGGCGGCGTGCAGCTTCTCGAGCAGCGTCGCGACGGCCGACTCCATCCGCTCGCGCGGGACGCGCACACTGTCCTTGTCGCTCAAGAGCGCGAACAAATCGGTGTGAGCGAGGGTCTTCTGCAGCTCGGCGAACGCCGCGGTCGCGACCACGTGCGTCGGCATCACCACGGTGTTGCGCTTGAACGCCGCGCAAATAGCGTCACCGAGTTCTCGCGTGTATTGCGCGTCGCGCTTCGGATCACGCGTCGGCTTGCCGTTCGCGCCCATGACATAGCTCTCCGCGGATACACGCCGACCCCGGCTGTCGTGCGACTCCCCGTCCGCGTCGACGCGGTTGCCAAAGCAGTCGAGCGGCTCGCCGAATCGAACGACGCAGCCTGCGTCGAGGCCGAGCAGCTTTTGGGAGAACGCGGCGACTCGCCCGAAGCGCGTCGACTCGTCATCTTCGATGATGTAGCGAGCCTTGCCCTCCTCCTGCAAAAAGTCGTCGATGAGCGTCTCTGCCTCGAGCGTGAGCAGATAGTTGATCGTCGCCGGCACGAAGAACACGCGCTGCGGCCGCCCGAGCTCGGCGGTCCGCGCGAAGGCCTCCACCCCGGTGCCGGCGAGGCCCAGCTTCAAGCGTCTCTCGACGCCGCCCGACCGCGACCGGGTGCCGCCCGGGAAGAACAGAGAGTGATAGCCGCGCTCGATGAGCACGCACGAATACGCCTTGAGCACGTCCTTGTAGAGAGAGTGTCGGAGTCGCCGATCGACGCGATACGCGCCGAGGTTGTGCATGAAGAACGACAACACGCGGTTGCTGAAGAGGTTCTTGCCGGCGCCATAGGTCGCAGGCGGGAGACCCGCGCGCTCGAGCGCGAAGCCAAAGACGACAGAGTCGAGGTTCGACAAGTGCGTTGGCGTGAAGATGAGCGTTCCCTTCTCCGCGAGCCCGCGGATCTGCTCGGTGGGCCCCTGAACGATGATGCGATCGTCGAGCGCGTCGAGGCCGGTCATGCGGTGGATGTTGCGCAGCGCGTTCTTCGGCGAGAGCAGCGTCCCGAGCACCGGTGCCATGGCGCGCGCCGCCACGCGATAGACGCGCGGATCGAAGTTGCCCGCGACGTCCCAGGCGTAGCGCTCGGCGAGCCGTTCCACCTCTTTGCGCATGTCGGCGACGCTCATCCGCCCGAGAGACCCTGCGAGCGACCGCCACTCCTGGTACTCGTGGTTCTTTTTGTGGGCGAGCCGCTTGGTCTCTAGGTAGGCGGCGTCATTCAGCGTGAGCTGGAAGTCATGGACGGACTCGACCACTCGCCTCACGACGTCTCGGACGATGTCGGGCTTGGCCTCGTTAAAGCCAAAAATGGGTGCGATCGGCATGGTCCGAGCATCGCCTGCCACGAGGGCCGATACAACCGTACAGTCCCAAAATGGACCGCTATGCTGCCGCGTAAAGAAGTACCGTCTGCGTGCGACCAGTAGCGGCTGTCGACCGTAGTATAATTGGGAACCCTGATGTCCGAAGAAGACGCCGCAAATCTTTTGGCCCTGGTGCTCGTTTTACGCCCCGAGCGTTTGCAAGGTCTCGCAATTCAGCTGCAGCCGGAAGAGGTGCGAGCAGCGGCGGCGCAAGCGGCGAACGCGGTCGCGCCGCTCGCACTGGCAGAGCCTGCATCGCTGCCTTCGGTCGAGCTTCGAGCCCGCATCCTTCACTCGCTCACCACCATCGCGAACAGGGGCGACCGCCGAGAGGCGCTTGTCATCGTCGATATGCTGAACGACCACCTCACGCCGGGGAGTGTGCTCGAAGTAGCCCGCGCTCGCGACATCGTGCCGGCCTTGGCGGCGCGCATCGAGGCGGCGCGCAAGACGAATACTCCCGTCGTCTACGTCGTCGACAATCACGAACCGGACGACTCGGACCTCGACGCTTGGGGAGTTCATGCCGTGGCCGGCAGCCAAGGCGCAGAGGTCTGGCCGGCGCTCGCGCCGCAGCCTGGCGATCACGTGGTGCACAAGCCCTCGTATAGCGGCTTCTTCTCGTCGAAGCTCGAGAGCGTGCTGCGCGAACTTCGGGTGGACACACTCACGCTGACGGGATGCTCCACTGAGGTGCAGCTCTTCGCGACTGCGACGGACGCCCTACAAAAAGGCTTTGCGCTTGAGGTTCCGGTGGAGCTGCAGGCTGGCCTCAACGAGAGCGCCGAGCAACATGCGCTCGCCGTGATGAACATGCTTCTACCCTACAAGCCGGCACGTGAAGCGCTTCTAGCGAGCTACTGAGTCGGCGAGCTACTGAGTCGGCGCGACAGCGCTGGTGGGTGTGACAGCAGGATCGCCGCCGTCCGGCTGCGATAGGTCCGTGTTGTCCGGAACCATCGGCGGCTTCGGGTCGCCACACGCGACGGTGGCGATCAGCAAAGAGATGGCGATTGCGAAACGCATGGTGTCATTGTCTGCGAGGAGCCGATGGCGAGACCACAAAAAAGCAACGGAGCACGCTCGTGAGAGCGCACCCCGTTTCTTCAAAGGGCCGGCGCGTGCTGCGCCGACGCCGTTTTCACTTCATGGGAGCAGCCGACGAAGCGCCCGCCGCGGGAGCCGCACTGTCCATGGGAGCAGCGCTCGACGTGGTCGTGGTAGTGGAGCTCGGATCCTTGGCCGGAGCATCGCCGCCGCCGCAAGCGACACCAGCGAGAGCACCTGCAATTGCCAGAACCGTCAGAATCGCAACCTTTTTCATTTCTCTCTCCTCGGATAAAACGAACGGCCGACGTCTTAGCCCTGACCGTCCGCTCTGGTCAACGATTTCTCGTCGGCGGGCCTTACAGAGCTCATACCTGACACACGGGAGACACGTGCGTCACGCGTGGGCCGTGTGTGATCCGTGCGCCGTCCACACGCCTGGTGGTACAAGTCGAGGCACAGATGCCGACGCTCAAATGGTACCCGCCCGAGGGCGGCCCGAAGACTTTTGCGCTCTACAAACCCGTCTCCACGGTCGGTAGGGCGCTCGGCAACGACGTCGCCATCCCCACCTCGAAGATGTCCGAGACGCACGTCCAAGTGCTCTTCGACGGCCGCGACTTCAACCTAGAGGAGGTCGACAAGCAGGGCGACATCCTCATCAACGGCAAGAAGAAGCGGCGGGCGCGCCTCGTCCACGGCGATCGGCTCACGCTCGGCGACGCGGAAATCTCGTTCAGTATGTTCGACGAGCCCTCGCGCCAGCCACGAACCCAAAACGACTCACCGGCCGCGCTTGCGCCCTCGATGAGCAATACGCAGATGCTTTCCGCGGCGAGCTCGCTGGTTGGGCTGCGCAAGCTCTTCGAGTTCAGCGAGAAGCTCATGTTGGTCAAGAGCGAGGACCAGTTGCTCGAGGCCATGCTCGACGCGGTCATCGAGATCACCGGCGCCGAGAAGGGCCTCATCCTTTTGTTCGACGAGCCATCTACGCCGTCCGAGGGCGATTCGCGCGAGAACAAGCCCAGGATCCGCGCGGCGCGCAACGTCAAGCGAGAGGCCATCACGGACTTGAGCGGAGCGATCTCTGACAGCATCGTGCAGCGCGTGCTCGAGACGGGTCGTCCCGTGATCGTCAGCGACGCCGTCACCGACAACGAGTTCGGCTCGAGCGAGAGCGTCGTCGCGCTCAAGCTCTCGAGCGTCATGTGCGCCCCGCTGGTCGCGCAGGGTCACATCACTGGCGCTCTCTACGTCGGCAACGATCGTGTGAAGGGTTTGTTCGAGCGCAGCCAGCTCGATGTGCTCGGCATCTTCGCGGGTCAAGCGAGCCTCATCCTGCAGAACACGATGCTCCTCTCCACCCTGCGGGCCGACAAAGAAAAGCTCACGCACGAGCTCAAGGACAAGCGCTTCGGCGACATCATCGGCGTCTGCGCATCCATGCAGGAGGTCTTCCGCAAGCTGCAGAAGGTCTCCACGACCGACATCAGCGTGCTCATCACCGGCGAGACCGGCACCGGCAAGGAGCTCATCGCGCGCGAGGTCCATCGGCGGAGCGGACGGGCGAACGGGCCGTTCGTGGTCGTCAACTGCGGCGCGATCCCAGAGAACCTGATCGAGAGCGAGCTCTTCGGTCACGTGAAGGGCGCGTTCACCGGCGCGATCGCGTCGAGACCCGGCAAATTCCAGGTCGCGGACAAGGGCACGCTGTTCTTGGACGAGATCGGTGAGCTGCCGCTCAACCTGCAGGTGAAGCTGCTGCGCGCGCTGCAAGAGCGCGTCGTCGTTCGCGTCGGCGACAGCAAGCCCGAGAAGGTCGACATCCGTGTCGTAGCCGCGACCAACCGCGTGCTCGAAGACGAGATCCGCGGCGGGCGCTTCCGCGA
>ENA-OFCD01000641-OFCD01000641.1-metagenomes-genome-assembly--contig:-NODE-641-length-21183-cov-6.224915_pt1 | contig 21183 bp, 19 predicted proteins | sample MGYA00153392_OFCD01 | MGnify analysis MGYA00153392
GAAGTATGTAGCAACTAAACTATAAATTTGGTCTATCGAAGATCGTAGGGGATTGAGAGGCAAATATTAAAAAAAAGATAAGTTTTGTTACAAGGACTAAGGGGATGGGGGATGGGGAGACTGCATACCTGAAATCAGCAAAGCCTGAGCAGTTGTAGTTTCTCTACCCTCTACCCTCTACCCTCTAACCTCTAACCTCTAACCCTAAAGCCTAAAACCTTGCTTGGTGAAACACATGCACCAGGGAACCTCCGCGTGATTTCATCCGCAAAACCTAAAGCCTAATTCCATTTACCAGCTCGTACCCAGCATCTAATGGCGAGACGACGGAGATAAAAATGAGGGCTTCATCGCCGTTGTTAAATACGCCATGAATCGATCCAGTTGGCGCGATGACTACATCCCCCATTTCGATCGATCTGGTTGTGCCATCTCGATCGAGATAGTATTCGCCACTACCAGATAAAATCGTCCAGGTGTCTTGTCCCTGGGGATGTCGATGCGCGGGAATCTCCTGCTGTGGCTGGATATACCAGGCGACGGTCGTGGCTTCGGGAGATGAGGTTATCACCGAGCGGATCGGTTCTCCATCAGTTGGTTGTAGAAATTTGGCACTTTTAAAGATGCGAGTTGGGTTCATGTTGGGGGATGGTGGATGGTGAATTATGGATGGTATTAAACGAGCGATTTACACATCTAGCAATTGTCTATTTTGTGAGTGGGAGGGTGATAGATTCATTTTGATGTGCTGTAATTGCTGCTGCTGTCAACCTGAATACTCAATCTGGCTGATTTCTGGTATCGATCGTCGTTGAAGCTGTAATCCTGCATTCTGTCGCCAATGAGCCAGTTGAAAAACTGTCTACTTTCACACTCGATCGCCAGTGAGCTAGTTTAATATTTGCTTATTGACACCTACAAATGAGCGATCGATACAATCGAGCTACTAATGGGCATAATTAGATCGATAGGTTGGGCTTCATTCATCCAATATCTAGGTAAATTCCATGCCGACTATTTATCAGCTCAAACCAGCATCTCAAAATTTACTCAGACCGATCGTCCCGTGGTTGGCAAAGATTGGAGTAACACCAAATCAGGTGTCAATTTTTACAACTTGCCTCGCGATCGGCTGTGGTGGATTGGTATTGTGGCATAGCTATTTCTTGTTATTATTACCGCCGCTGATGTTGGTGCGGGCGGCACTCAATGTCATCGACGGAATGTTAGCGCGCGAACATCAGATGAAATCAACTTTAGGCGGGATTTTAAATGAATTAGCAGACGTGGTTTTTGATGCAGCGATCTTTCTCCCCTTTGGATTATTACCGGGTGTTTCGGGGGATTTGGTAGCGATCCTCGTGGTGCTATCGATAATTAGTGAAATGACCGGAGTGTTGGGGCTAACAGTTGGCAGTAAGCGACAGTTTGATGGCCCGATGTACAAGACCGATCGCGGGTTTATGTTTAGCATTATTGGCGTAATGTATGCGTGCGGAGTCTTCCCTAGTCCGTGGCTAGATCTTGTCTGGATTATTTTAATTGGCTTATCGATCCTCACAATTGTCAATCGAATTAATAGTACCCTCGTCGAAACTAGTAAAGATAATGTTGTGGAATCTCCCCGCTGATAACGTATTCTGGTCGCTAGGGGCGATCGGGAGCCTCCTCGTCATCGCAACGCTAGCTGTTTACTTAGTCCCAATTTGGCAGCAGCCCGAACTGCAACAACGATTAACTTCTTGGTGCTGGATTGTTGCGATCTTTGCAGCAACTTTGGTTGTCAATCGATCGATCTCCATTGGTTTATTCTGGTTCTTGAGCTTCTTAGCATTTAAAGAATACATCTCACTGATTCCCACCCGCTTATCCGATCGACGCGTCTTATTTTGGGCGTATTTAGCGATCGTTATTCAGTATTATTGGATCTCAATTCACTGGTATGTAATGTTTTTGATTTTCATCCCAATTTATGCGTTTCTATTCTTGCCGATGCGGATGGTGATTGCAGGTGAAACTGAGGGCTTCTTGAAAGCGATCGGGACGCTACATTGGGGGCTGATGTTGACCGTATTTAACTTAGGACATCTGGCTTATTTGCTAGTATTACCCGATGTGGGTAATCCGATCGCGGGGAGTGCCGGATTGGTATTGTATCTAGTATTTCTAACTGAGATGAATGATATCGCTCAGTATATTTGGGGCAAGTCTTTCGGTCGTCATCCAGTCACACCGACAGTCAGCCCCAATAAAACTTGGGAAGGACTATTGGGGGGAATACTGACTACTACTAGCTTGGCAATCGCGATCGCGCCGTGGTTGACTCCATTCGACTCGATTCATGCTTTGGGAGTGGGATTAATCATCAGTTGTGCTGGGTTTATTGGTGATGTAACTATTTCTGCACTCAAACGAGATTTGGGAGTCAAGGATAGTGGTACTTCAATTCCTGGACATGGTGGTATTCTCGATCGGATCGATAGTCTTACTTATACTGCACCGTTATTTTTTCACTTTACTGTTTATTTCTATTTCCGAGGAATGCTCCTGTGATGTCAGGATTACGACTACTATTTTTTGCAACTGTCGTGCGGCTGGTGGTACTAGTGGTAATTGGCTTGCGGATTATCGATCTAGCTCGATTACCAAAAGTAGGCCCAGCCATCATTTGTGCCAATCATAATAGTCACCTGGATACGATGGTATTGATGACGATTTTTCCGTTGCGATTGCTGGCAAAATTGCGTCCGGTAGCCGCCGCTGATTACTTTTTGCAAAATCGTCTGCTGGCTTGGTTTGCAATGCACATCATCGGTATTATTCCGATCGAGAGAACTAAGTCTAGTTGCACCGGACATCCGTTAGCCAAGTGCTCTGAGGCATTGGAGCGGGGTGAGATTTTGATTATCTATCCAGAAGGCTCTAGAGGGCAGCCAGAATCGCTGGCTAGCTTTCAGAGTGGGATCGCACATCTAGCTCGGCTTCATCCAGATGTGCCGATTTATCCAGTATTCATCTATGGACTGGGGAAGGTTTTACCTAAGGGCGATTTAATTCTCGTACCGTTTTTTTGCGATCTGGCGATCGGCGAACCGCTGTTTTGGAGTAGTAATAAGCAAGTTTTTATGGGCTTACTCGATCGGCAGATGCAGGAATTGGCAACGCGGTTGAATATTGCTGGGTCGAATTTTAATTCATAATACTTTATGGAACAGGATTGCGCTAAATTGCATCCAGATGATGGTATAAGTTGAGTATCTCAAATTCCATTTAAGTAGAATAAAATTTAAAAAGTGGGAATTAATTTCCACTCCTTTTTTTGACGATTTTACTCGTTGATTACTTTCACAGTCGTCCCAACTTTGACTAGTGGGAACAGTGCCTTGACATCGCGATTTCGCATCCGCACGCAGCCATGTGACGCTGCGGTACCGATCGATTTGAGGTTGGCGGTACCGTGAAAACCAATCACGTCTCGTCCATCTGTCCAAAACCCAATCCACCGCGCTCCGAGCGGATTTTCGGTACCTGGTGGAAATACTTCTCCAGTTTTAAAACTCGTCCAAGCTGGGTTTCTGATTTTTTCCATCACCTGCCATTCACCTGTGGGGGTTTCCCAGCCTTTTTTACCGATCGCGACTGGATATTTCTTGATGAGCTTTTCACCCTGGTAGACATATACCCGCTTCTCTTTGAGCTTGAGCACTAGGTTGACGACATTTTCTACTGATGGTCGATCTGTAGCAGCTACCGTAGGTTTGGCTGCGGGAGCAGGTGCTGGAGTTGGACTCGACTTGCTAGGCGTAGCAGTCGTTGCGGGTGCTGGCGACGAGAGATCGTCTCCTTTTTGGGCGGGTGGAGACTGCGGGGTAATACTTTGGCGGGGTGGTGATTGTACTGGTGGCTCCAATGCCACCAATTGTTGGAACCGATTCTCGGTTGCTGCGTATAGCTTGCTAGGAATTGTCGAGAGGATCGTTGTCAGCAATAATCCAGCACTAAATAATAAAGAAGTTGAGAATCGAGACATTGTTAAACTCTACTGACTTTAATGTTAAGTTGTAACACAACTATTGTTGAAATTATTTTACCCACTTAATCGATCGATCTTGCACCTAGACACTTTACAGTAATAAATTAGATGGTGGATGGTGAATGGTGCGCTCCAACAGCAACTTCCAGATCTCGATTGCCGATTGTTTAGGTGGGAAAGGACTTAGCTCTTTGACCGTTAACGATCGAAATTTTAGTTTTTAAATACACTGCAACCACCATTCACCATCCACCATCCACCATTCCTATCCCAGGGTTAATTTAGCTATAGCTGTAACGGCATGTAGCCTCACGCGATCGTCTGGATCGTCTGAGAGCTTCACTAGAGCTGGGACGGTATCGATGTTACCCAAGTTCCCTAGTGCGGCAGCAATTTCTTGTCTGACGATCGCTGGAGCTAGATTGGCAGCAACGCAGGAGTTTAAGTAAATAACGAGCCGTTGACTTGCATAAGTACGCTCTCGTTCTGTCTTACTGATACTGCTAATAATTTCTGGAGCTAGATCTGGTGTAGCTGCTACGGCGATCAGGCTATCGATTGCGGCTCTAGAACCAATCCAGCCCAGGGCGAGGATGACTGAGGATCGCAAGTCATTGGTAGTACGCGCGGATGTCAATAGTTCGTTGAGTACAACTACTACTCTCGGATCTGCCAATCTTGCAAAACCTAGTGCTGTGGCTTTGGATACAGCCAGATCGAGATCGAATAACAAGGGGCGTAGATGGCGGAGCAGATCTAATTCGATCGCCAGATCGCCACGGAGACTGAGTGCGATTACTGCTGATATGCGGACGCTAGCCGCCACGTCGGACAGTCTTGTCAGCAATAGCGGGGCAATCTGCGGATCGTGAAAACTGCCTAGTGCTTCGACGACGAGGGTGCGAATCTGTGGATCTGCGTCGTCAATGACCTGGATTAATGGCTCGATCGTCTGTGAGTGACGAATTTGAGCCAGAATAGTGACGGCGATCCGGCGATGTGCTGGCGGAGAGGCAACGGGTGTAGCTAAGATTTCGGTCAGAGCGGCGATTGCGGGGACACCGATTTTAGTCAATGCACCAATCGCGATCGCGGTTAATTCTGGATCTTCATCTTGGTGGATGAGTTCTACTAGTGCTGTGACTACTTGGGGTCGAGCGAATCCCCCTAAAATTCGCGCTCCAAACCACCGATTTTCTAGATCGATGTCTTCATCGTTAACTAGATCTAACAAGGGTTGGATGGCGATTTCGCCCAGTTTGGGGATAATTTTGGCAATTTCCCACTGTTGTTCAAAATCACCTTCGATCAGTACTTGTAAGGCTAAATCTAGGACTCGATCGTTGCGATCGAGCTGTGCGAGGGACAAGTTTTGGAGGGTGTCAATGACGAGCGACCAATTGCCGATGTTTGCTGCGGTGCTGGCGCGGTCGATCGACTCGATCGTCACTTGGTTGAAATCATGGGATGACATGATAGGTAATGTGTTGCTAACGTCATTTCGGGATAGGGATCTTGGCTAAATGCTGGTACTTAGTGATTCGGCAGTCGAAGAGAATTTGTGGGGTGCGAGTTTTTCTGGTGTGGGCAGACCCACCCCGTGCCAGAGGCGGAACGCCGCCCCTCAAACTCGCCCTTCAGATGGATGGCTGGTGTGAAGCGTGGTGCGGCATTCGCTCCATTTTAGATTTTACTCCCTTCCCACTCAAGAAATAGACATTTGTGTTTCACCATCCACACTTCGGCTACGCATTGCCTACGGCAGGCTAACGCCAACAGTGCAAGCCATTCACCATTCACCATCCACCATTCATCATCCACCATTCACCATTCACCCCCTACCCTAGATATCTAATTTGGCACTGGGAAGGAAGTAGATCGGTAGCAACTTGGGTTATTTACTTGCCAAAGCTATGAATACTAACAATACTTCGATCGCGTAAAACACGCCAACTACCTGAGTTTCTGTCCAACCACTCAATTCTAGATGATGGTGAATCGGTGCCATTTTAAATAGCCGCTTACCTTTGCCGTCAGCGTCTTTGGTAGCTTTGTAATAACCTACTTGGAGAATTACCGATAGGGATTCTACGGCAAAAATCCCACTCAAAATAAATAATACCCAGAGATTTTCGGTGAGAATTCCGACAGCAGCGAGCGCACCACCCAGGGCGAGGGAGCCAGTATCGCCCATGAAGACTTTAGCTTTGTTGCGGTTGTGGACGACAAAGCCGAGATAGCTACCGCTCAAACAGATACAGAAGATTGCTAGTTGCGGTTCTGTGGGGAGGATAATTGCGGCTAAACCTGCGAGGGCGATCGCACCTGTACCGCCAGCCAAGCCGTCTACTCCATCGGTGAGGTTGGTAGCATTGCTCTCAGCGAGTAGTGCGAATACTGCTAGTCCCCAAAATAAGAATCCTAGCGGTACTATGCCCAAGGGTAAATGAACATTGGTAATTTCAGCCCCCCGACTGTAGAAAGCCCATCCACAAAAGGCGATCGCAATCGCTGCTTGTAATAGTAATTTACCTTTGGGCGTTAGACCTTCATTTTTGCGGTTGCTCAAACTTTTCCAGTCATCGACACCACCGATCGCTAAATAGCCCAAACTCGTGATGGCTACGGCGATCGCATCGGGATTGAACTGCGACCAGACTATGCCCAGGAGTGTCCCGACAGGCACTACAAATACTCCCCCCATCGTTGGGGTTCCGGCTTTCTTTAAGTGGGCTTGGGGGCCATCTTCACGAATGAATTGACCCATTTTCAACTGTTTGAGCAGTGGAATTGCTTGATAACCGATCGCCGCCACTAGTACTGTAGATACTACAAATGGCAATAGTAATGATGTCGTCAGACTCCTACCCTGCTGCCAGTCTAGCCACAGCACCGCTCCTGTCAGTACAGTTCCCAATAAAATTAATAATCCAGTTCCCGTAGGATTCAAACCCCGTACAGATGCTGATTTGCCCTCCATCTATTCCCTCCGAGGTAATTTCATCACTAATCGATCGCTAACATTATCAGATTAATTAGGGCAATTGTCAGTAAAAATCTGTCTAGATTTCGTCTACATCATCAGCATCGTCACTCTCTTCTTCTTCTTGATAGGCACGATCGTCTTCAAACAATTCTTCGTCCAAATTGGATCGATCCAGTGCTGAGACTGCGGGATCGCGTTCGTCGCGATCGATCAGCCGCCCTTGTGATTCGAGCCATTCTAAAATCGAAGTATTTCGCTGTACGGCGATGACGGGTGCGGGTTCATAGCGGAGTTGTTGCTTCAGAGCTGGATTGACAAATGTATCGAGGAGATCGAGGTCGAGGGAATCGGTCATGGTGAGTCGATGAGCTTTAAGTTCTCATAGTTTATCATTTTAAAGAGTGGGAACAGTCAATTTCAGCTCCAATCCAGCAATGCCTAAATTTTTATGCCCAAAGCCAAATTACTTGCAGCCATCGCTGGAAAAAATCGCGGTATACTAGCCACTGCTAGCGAGCGACAGGCAATACTGGTAGCAATTACCGAGTTAGAGTTACACAATCCTCATCCCCGACCTTTGACAACAGCGATCGATTTACTCGCTGGTGATTGGCGATTGCTTTATACTAGCAGTCAAAGTTTACTCGGTATCGATAAGTTTCCACTAGTGAAGCTTGGTACTATTTATCAGTGTGTTCGCCCGACCAATAGCGCGATTTATAATATCGCTGAAGTCCCCAGTTTAGTACCAGGATTGACTGGAATTGTAGCGATCGTTGCTACCTTTACCGCCGTTAATGAATCTAGAGTAAATGTGCAATTTAATCGTTCGCTGATCGGGCTACAAAGTCTGATCGATTATTCAACTCCCGATCGATTGATTACTGCGATCGAGAATGGTCAAAAATTTACGGCGATCGATCTACCGATTAATCGCAAAGAAGATAAAGCACCTGCTTGGCTCGAAGTTACCTATCTCGATGAGACACTCCGCATCGGTAGAGGTAATGAAGGAAGTGTATTTGTGTTAGAGAAAGGTTAAACAGTGTGCTGCGAATCTCCCAGAGACATCTCAAAATCCTCGAAACATGTCCGCGTCAATTTGAGCATACTTATTGCGATCGATTGACATTGCCGATTAACCCGACTCAACAGTCAAAAACTCAATTGGGAAGTGATTTTCATCTATTGATGCACCAGCGAGAATTGGGATTACCGATCGAGCCGATTTTAGCACGATCGCCTCAACTAAATACGTGGATGGAGGCGATGCTCCAGACAGCACCCGAACTATTTGAGAGAGACGATCGCACCTGGAGAGAGAGCGAACATGTGCGGACACTAGAAATTAATAATTATCTATTTACCGCGATTTACGATCTGGTGATTTTACAACCCGACAGAGCGGATATTATCGATTGGAAAACTTACCCACTCCCCAGATATAAAAAAGACCTAGATCTCGAATGGCAAACTCGACTCTATTTGTATATTCTTGCCGAAACTAGCGAGTATTTACCCAAACAAATTGCTTTTACTTACTGGTTTATCCAATCTACGCCACAGCCCAAGTCTGTGAAAATTAGCTACACGCTCAAGCAACATCGGCAAACTCAGACAGATCTACTCGCATTACTAGCTAAATTAACCGATTGGCTCGATGCGTCTGTGGCTAATCGGGAACTTTTTCCACAAGTAGCAGCGTCCACAGGTTTGTGCCAGCACTGTAGTTTTGCGGCTCGGTGCCATCGCGAATATCCCGATTCACCGGACGCTAGCACTTTCACTAGTGACGATCTCTACCACATCCCAATGTTGCCAATTTGACCGGATCGGTGACAATTGAGATTTCAGTAGACTAAGATTATTGGATGTAATATTTTGTCACAATAAATTAAGTTTTATTAATCTTATTCACAATTATTCAAGCAAAAGCAATAGTTGTGTAGGCAAAATTAGCTAGATTAAGTTAGATTATCAGATACACAAGTCCAGCCTCTAGACGTTTGCACGGGTTCGATCGACGATCGTGCCGATCTACTATGCCAACGTCCAAGTAATCACCTCCGAGCAACGCCGCAATTATTCCTATGACCGATCCATCTAAATTTCGATCTGTTTGGCAGTATAAACTAGTTCTGCGTGGAGCAATGTTTACTGGAGCCTGTCTGACAACATTGCTACCGATTTTTGCTAGTTCTACCCTGGCGGCGTATAAAGATAGTCCCAAAGCGATCGTGGATGAGGCTTGGCAGATTGTCAATCGTGAGTATGTAGACGGTACTTTCAATCGTTTGGATTGGCAACGAACCAGAATGGAACTGCTCAAGCGCAAATATAGCAGCCGCCAAGAAGCATATGTAGCCATCAGAGCGACTCTCAAAAAATTGGGCGATCCTTACACTCGGTTCATGGATCCGCAGCAATTCCAATCACTAAATAATCAAACTAGTGGTGAAATGTCCGGCGTGGGGATCAGACTGGAGGCTAACCCCGGCACTGGGCAGCTCATAGTCGCCGAAGCGATCGAAAATTCGCCCGCATCCAAAGCCGGAATCAAGACTGGAGACATCATCCTCGCGATCGATGGTAAGCATACCAAAAATATGAACCTAGAAGGTGCGATCTCGTTGATTCGGGGTGAAATTGGCAAATCTATTACGCTCAAAATTGCTCGTGGCGGCAAGAGTCCTTTTGATATCCCCCTCACCCGCGCCCAAATTGAGGTATCTTCAGTATTCTCCGAAGCCAAACAGGAAGGGCGGCTCAAAGTCGGCTACATCCGATTGTCAGAATTTAGCTCCCACTCTTCCGAGCAGATGCAAAAGGCAATTAAAGATCTCAATCGCAAGCAAGTGAGTGCTTATGTGCTCGATATGCGTGGAAATCCTGGTGGATTACTCCAAGCTAGTGTGGAAATTGCAAGGATGTGGTTAGATAATGGCACGATCGTCAAAACAGTCGATCGCAAAGGCGGTAACGAAGATTTTCGCGCCGTGCAAGGTGCTTTGACTCAACTACCGATGGCTGTCTTGGTTGATGGTAATTCAGCCAGTGCCAGCGAGATTCTCGCAGGCGCACTCAAAGACAATCGCCGCGCGCAAATAGTTGGTGCCCAAACTTTTGGGAAGGCTCTAGTTCAATCCGTGCATTCGCTCTCAGACGGCTCAGGAATGGCGGTAACTGTCGCTCACTACTATACTCCCAATGGCACTGATATCGGGCATAAAGGGGTCACTCCTGATGTGAAAGTAGACCTCAGTTCTATGGAGCAACGAAACCTAGCTGATTCTCCCGCTCTGATGGGTAGTGCTCAAGATCCTCAGTACCAAAAAGCGATTGCTGTATTACAAAACAAACCCAACATGGCTAGTCCTAACCCTGTGAAAGTTCCAGCCATGACCAGCAATCGCTAGAATTAGTAACTAATAAAATTCAGCAGCGAATAACTTAATTAGCTTTAATTATCAGCAGCACCAAGCAATCGGTCTTGGTGCTGCTGATTTTTTAGGAGCGATTGAGACAGATCCTCGACTTCTTAAAAAAGAAGTCGGGGATCTTGCTTAATTAGATTATAAAAAATATCATCTCGATCGTAACAATCGAGATGATATTTTACTTTAGTTTGTAGCCCAAATTTTAGTTCGTCCAGACTGACCTTGGTAGATTGCCATCGAAAATAGATCGAAAAAGTGATAAGCAAAGTATCAACAAGCCAAAACACTTATACAAGCAAGACTTTTAGCTGACGACATTAGTCTAGATGAAATATATGTTGATATCCGAGCATGTACATCAACATCAGGCAAAAAGCATAAATTGCTGCCAACAGATGTGTAGCGCAATATCACGCATTATCTTGAGTCATCCAAAATATCTGCAATGAAACTTCTGCAATTTTCCCAGCTAATCGCGATTACCACTGTATCTAGTGTTGCCTGTTTCTTGGCAGTTGGTAAAGCAGAAGCAGTCTCCCTAATTCTCGATTTCGAGGGAATTCGTGACAACGCACGGGTGCTAGATTTTTATAATGGCGGTGCTGGAACTAACTATGGTATCTCTTTCGATAATAATGCACGGGCATCGGTCGATCGGGATGCAGGTGGAACAGGTCAATTTGCAAACGAACCCAGTCCGAGCACAGTTTTGGATGCTGGAGGTACTGGCACCAATATGAATGTATCTAGTGGTTTCATCGATACATTGTCATTCTTCTACGCAGCAAGTACTCCCAATCAGACTGGAGCTGTCAGTATTTTTGATGGTTTCAATGGGACAGGTAACTTGCTAGCATCGTTAATCTTGCCGCTAACAGAAGGTGGGATGGGAGATCCCGATGGTGGTCCACGGGGTGGATTTAACACTTTTGTCCAACAAAGTTTAAGTTTTAACGGTATCGCTAGATCTGTTAACTTTGGGAGAACTCCCAATCAGCCCAATACAGCCAATCAAGTTCTGTTTGATAACGTCTCCCTCAACACTGCAACACCTATACCAGAGCCTTTTACTATTATCGGCACTCTCGTCGGTGGTACGGCAGCATTGCGGATGAGAAAGAAGCTCAAGTCTACTAATGGCAAATTGTAGGTCGATTTTGAGTTAGTATTTAAAAACTTTAGATATCCATAAAAGGTAGAGGCAATTCATAAATTGCCCCTACCTTTGATGCGGTATGGTCGAAAGATTTGGGGTGGATACCTTATGCAGAAAGGAGAAGTTCTCGACTTTGTTGATGTTGCCAGATCTTGAAGATTTCATCCCGACCGTCATCTAATAACGATCGATCGAGTTGATAAGTACCAGCAATTTTGTCTCGATCCAATCCTGACTGAATGGGTTGAACTTTCAAACCCAAGAGCTGTAAGAAGCGGTTGAGTACCGTAATGGGGTTGACTTCTCCATTACTATAATTGGGCATATCGATGCCGATCGCCCGTTTGATATGTTGGCTGCATAGATAACTGATTCGTTTGAGTGAAATCAGATCTGGATCGGTAATTTGCAACTGTCGATCGGGTTCTAAAAAGTTAATAATACCTAATGCTAATAGTCCTTGAATTTTGAGAATGTGATGATTGGCGTCAGGTAAAAAGACTCGATCTGGTCTAGCTTCTAGATCTCGATCCCAAACTAAATAGATCGATCGGGGTAAATACTGCTGATGATTGAGTAAATAGAAATGAGTAAGTAGTTGTCCATAATAACCTTTGTCATCCTTGAGTTTTAGTTCGGGAGTAACGGTCACGCCGTATCGCTGCTGTAATGTATATTTTTCGATCTGAGCGCGTTCTAAGTCGGTAATAAATCGTTTGTTAGTTAAATACTGATAGTCGCGATGTCCGAGATCTGATGCAGTCGCGATCGACTGTGCTGCTTGAAGTTTGACTTGTTGTTGAATTTTTTTAGTTTGAGTACCGATGAGATTGTACTCGCGATCGCGTTGAGATTTACCTTTATGAATATCAGCAATTTCTCGCATGATTTCTAGAGATTTTTGAGGATCTGTTTTGGTGGCGTACATCAGTGCGGTACGGAGTTCTTGCAAGCTCTCTCGATCGCGATCTTCACTGATAATATGGATCTGATGTCCTTCCCCAATCAACCCAGCTTTGACAGCATCCCGATAGAGCGTAATTGAAGCATTAATTCTCGCTGCAAATTTTGCCCAAGTCCGCAAGTGAATCGGATCGAAAACAAAGGGTAAATCGACGTCAATTCGGGTAAGTGGACACATCAGTGCATAATTTTCTTTGTAGTTCTCTTGATACCAATAAGCAAGCGATCGATAATTATTGCTACCACTCCCGATCGTGCCCATCCCGCGTTTAGCACACCAGATATATCGAGGTACATTGGCGCGAACTCTAGCTAATGCTTGACGTACTTCTGCATCAGGGATTACTCCTTGAAAAATCCCATATACTCGATCGAAATGCTTGACATCGATACTTACTCCTGTGCCTAAAGTCGGCGTTACAAATACCGCATCGTATTCTGGAGCTTGAGTATTTATCGATGAGACAAAATCTACTGCTGGATGTCCAGTAGTATTAGTAGTATGACTGCAAACTACTAGAGTTTTGGTATAACTGTCTTCAAGTTGCTTGAGGGTTTGTTTTATATACCGATCGATCGTATCAGAGCCATAGCGACCCGATCGACTATCGGTGGTAACATAACATTTATGCCCAGCACGGAGATCTAATTCTAGCTGGTGGATCAGCGCGGTAGGATTGGGGCTATCGTAGAAATGCACATCCCATCCCCGCTCGGCTTGCCATTTATTGATTGCAATCCACGGCTCTACCTCATTATTAGCCAATCGCTTGAGATAATCGATCGAGATATCTGATAAATCTGCATCCTGAGCGATGACTAGTCCATTTGTCTCGACGACTCTAGCAATTAGGTGTTGAAAGGTTTTTAAAATCGCTAGCCGCTTTTTTTTGCAGGTAGAACTATGGAGTAAATGCCATAGTGATTGTTCGACTTCATCTAAAATAATTACTCCACCTTCCCAATCAGCAGGATTCAGTTTCCACATGGAATCTAGACATAAACCTAGGCTGTCAGATTGTTGCTTTGGAAGCTGTTCGTTAATCCAATTTACGCCAATTCGCTGACACAAAAATCGTCCTAGTTGGATTCGATGTGTTAATAATAATACTGGACGATTGTGTTCTTGAGCGATCGCAACTACCGGAATGAGTGCCGTAGTTTTACCTGTCCCTTTTGCCGATTTTACTCCAACAATACCACTACTAGGGAAATCGATCCGATGTAAATATCGACTATCCATTATCAGATTAGCTGGATAAGTTAATTCACTATGTCGCTTCGATCGAGCCAGATCTACTTCTAATTCTAATGCTTGCTGATAAATTTCTGTGAAAGCACTAATTCCCTGCGCCACAATAAAGTCATCAATTCCCTTTTCTAGCCCTGGCAATCTAATTACTTTAACATTGCAACCAGACTGCTGTAATAGTTCGCCCAAATGGACGATCGCTGTATCTAATAATTTCGCTTTGTGAGGGACTACTTCATAATCAAAACAGATTGATATTTCTTGCTTCTTGCGTGTAAATATAGCCAGTTCGGGGATGAGATTTCTACCAATAGTATTACCCTGAATATCACGCATGACTCGATAACCACTATTAATCCCTGGCAAGGCGATCGCCGGATAGCCGTAAGTCAACAGGGTAGCGGCTTTTTTCACACCCTCGCAGATAACGATCGGGATTTGTCGATCGACGATCCATTGCCAAAAACCAATCGCTTCACCCTGTGAATCGATCTCAATTTTTCCAGGCAATTTTACTTTGAATAAACTTGCCGTCTGACTCCAGATTTCTTTAGTTACTCGCAAACAAAATAATCTTGTCGAGATCGTGGGTGGATGCTCGTATTTAATAATCTTTCCATCCTGATTTTTAGCTGGATAATTTGGCTTAAATGTTCCCCATTCCATTGGTTGCCAATCATTCAAAGGATCTAGACCATTACACCACCAGCCACCCTTAATACAATGGTGATACCTTTTCATCCAACTTGGTACAATCTGACCGCTATTATTCCGAGGAATTTGTGGAGAAATAAACAATCGATCGTAAGCAGAATTTGCCTGTAGAGATCTAAAATTAAGTGTTACTAATGCTCGATCGATATTACTATCAATAACTAGTTCTGTATGATGGGCACGATCTAAATTGGTTGGTACCATAGTGATATGCCAGTGTAAGGAGGGATTAATATTCTAATCTAAATTTATTAAAAAAACCGAAATTAATCAAAACAAATCAGAGCGATCGTATCTAGGGATATTGACTTTTTCAAACCACTATCCATAGCGTAATATATTCACACTAATAGTTCATATATTCTGTGATGAACTAATGACACGAGCAACAATACTACTAGAGCAATCCTAAATGAGAATCTCAACCCCCAGAGAGCAAACAAGCACCAGCTACACAAATTATCGAATACAGCACCTACAGTTTGAAATTTTTGGACACCAGCTCAAATATCCTCTGCCCTGATGCAGGGTAAACTAGTAACTAATCACTGAAGATCGAGGGAGTAAGATGGGCAACACCTTTGGGCATTTATTTAGAATTACAACCTATGGCGAATCGCATGGGGGCGGGGTAGGTGTGATCGTTGATGGTTGTCCGCCGCTGGTAGAAATTAGTGAGGCGGAAATCCAAGTCGAACTCGATCGTCGTCGTCCTGGACAGAGTAAGATTACGACACCCCGCAAGGAGACTGATACCTGCGAAATTCTGTCTGGGGTGTTTGAAGGGAAGACTACAGGTACGCCGATTAGTATCCTGGTAAGAAATAAGGATGCTCGGTCGCAGGACTATGATGAGATGGTCAAAACTTATCGTCCCTCTCATGCGGATGCGACTTATGATGCCAAATATGGGATTCGGAATTGGCAAGGTGGCGGGAGATCTTCGGCGCGGGAAACGATTGGAAGGGTAGCCGCTGGGGCGATTGCCAAGAAGATTCTACACATTTTTAATCGTGTAGAAGTTATCGGCTATGTGAAAAGAATTCAGGATATCGAAGCAATTGTAGATACCGACACTGTGACAATGGAGCAGGTAGAAAGTAATATTGTGCGATGTCCAGATCTAACATGTGCGGAGCGAATGATCGATCGAATTGAAGCGATCGGTAAAGAAGGCGACTCGATCGGCGGAGTGGTAGAATGCGTGGTACGCAATGTCCCCAAAAGTTTAGGCTCACCAGTATTCGACAGGTTGGAAGCAGATATCGCCAAAGGGGTGATGTCGCTCCCCGCAACAAAGGGTTTTGAAATTGGTTCGGGTTTCGCAGGTACGCTGCTCACAGGTAGCGAACACAATGACGAGTTTTATCCAGATGAAAATGGCGAAATTCGGACGCGTACCAATCGCTCTGGTGGTACCCAAGGCGGAATTTCCAATGGCGAAAATATCATCATCAGAGTAGCCTTTAAACCGACAGCAACGATTCGCAAAGAGCAAAATACTGTCACCCAATCAGGGGTAGAAACAACTCTAGCAGCCAAAGGCAGACACGATCCATGCGTTTTACCCCGTGCGGTACCGATGGTGGAAGCGATGGTTGCGCTGGTATTGTGCGATCACTTATTGCGACATTACGGACAGTGTAAGGTATTGTGAGCAGCAATTATCGATCGAGGGTGGCCCCGACAAGGGGCATCCCTCAAAAGTGATGGTAGGGGCACATGAATTGCCCCTACCATCACTTTTGAAAACTCAATAATTTTCTGCTCAAAGACAACAAGAGGCTACACCAACCAGATATGAATAGTTTAGTCCAGAAAATTTTGACCTGTATAGGTGCGATCGCGATTTGGTGGTGCAGCTCTCAGGGCGCGATCGCCGGAGCATTAAGCGACAGGATCGATCGATATCCAAATTGGGATCGTCAACCATTTGTCAGGCAGCATCAGGGCGAATTGACCTATCCTGAGTGGTTTCGAGGACGGTGGGTTGCTACGAGTACATTAATCGAACAAATCGCCCCTTTAGCACCCGAAATAGTCACTCCTGGCTTTGAAAGCAATCGGCAATATATCAATAAACCGATCGACTTTACAGTCCAATTCATTCCGACAGATCCCACTAAAGCTCTCAAGTTTTCTCCACTCAATCTTCCCCGACTCAAATCTAGTTTACCCGCACCGCAAATTGTGGCAGATCGAGCATTTAATGGTTTGAATATCGCCATTGCTTATCTGGGTGCAGCTAATGTTCAATCGGTGACAATAGATCCTCAAAATCCAACTAAACAAATAACCCGACTTACTCAAGATCGGCAATTAGAGGCTTTTGTGACAGGATTTGATTCGGATTCTCAGCGGCTACTCCAACGAGAAACTCTCAACCCCAATCGGTTCATTTCTACCGAAGTGTCTCAACAAGTTTTTCGGACTAGTTCGACAATTTATCTAAATACTGTCGAAACAACGACTAGTTACCAATTTTCATCCACTCCCACACCGACAATTACCGCCACTCAGATTTCGGCAATCTATCTCTCACCTCAAGATCCCGACTACTTGCGATCGCTCAGTACACTCGGATCTCCAGTAGCTCTATATAAGTATCGATTAGATTTAGTACCAGCGATCGATCTGCCCCAATAGCACTTTGAGATCGAAACTCACAACTTCCTCACATTTATTTGCTTCAATATTAATAGATCCAACAAAGTTAATCTCAATATATTTCAATCGATCGAACTGCTAGGGGAAACAGCATTGACCCTTGACAGATATTTTTGCTATGTAGCTTTTGATAAAAAATTATTTGCTAGCATGACTTTTGAGCTTTTGGTGGAGCAGTCCTTTAAGCGATGGAGAAATAAAAATGTCTTCAAAAAATTTATTTTCAACTAGTCAAACATATTCTCCGATCGTGGGAAATGCACCTCCAAAAAGTTCGATCGGCTATAGAGCAACACGATTGATGGCTAGTGCTTTGAATGTGTCTCAAATGGCAATGGCGGAAGCTTATATTAATGGGTTAGAAATTCCAGATTCGGTCTTTCGATCGATGATGGACACATCAATGTCGATGTTATTTCAACACGCCCCAGGTTTACTCGCTCCCTATGAATGGGTATTGAATGAATCCGATCGATTGGCGGAATCTTCCCCAGAATTGATGAAGGTGCAATATGACTTACCCCAAGCGATGCTCAATCAAATGTTGGGAGATTGGGACATTATCTATCCTAAGTACAGTATGGGCTTGTGGGAAGATGGAGCGACAGATCTAGAAGCATCCCAAATCCAGATGATCGATCGAGTCATCGAAAAACTAGAGATCGTCGATGGCGATCGGATCTTAGATTTTGGTTGTGGCTGGGGTTGTGTCCCCAATTACATTATGTCTAAATTTCCCAATGTACGGTTTACAGGATTGAATTTGAGTCATCATCAGTGCGACTATATCCGTCACAAAATGCAAGATCCCAGCAGCTACTTGAGTTCGGATAGATTTACACTGTGTGAAGGCGATTTGAATGAAGTAGAATTTGCCGAAAAATTTGATAAGATTCTGTCGATCGGTGTTTTTTGTCACGTTGGAAATCTCACTAATGCTTTCCAAAAGCTGGCATCTCTGCTCGAAAGTGATGGTAAGGTATTTATTCATATTATTACCGCACGGATTCCGAATAATATGTCGTCTGGCTTCACTCACAAGTATATTTTCCCACACGGTCGTTACTGGAACTATGATGCGGTTCCCAGCCACAACCGCGATCTCCAGACGATCGATCGATGGTACATCAATGGCATCAATTATCACAAAACATTTACAGCCTGGTTACAGCGATTTGATGCTGCTCAAGACAGTATTAAGCTGCTAGATTATCATATGGACTACGCCAAATTTCGGCGGATCTGGCGGTTCTATTTGCTGATGCTGGCATCAGCTTTTGCGAATTGTGATGGTGAATACAATGGCAATGGTCAATATCTCCTGACTCGTTCATAATTAGGAAATGAACTTCTTGAGGATCGATCGTGTCGAAACTACTTATTTACGGATTGACTGCTAGTACCTATGTCCGAACTGTGCGGCTGCTGCTAGAGGAAATCGGCGCAGAGTATACCCTCAAGAGCGTCAATATTTTTAATGGCGAAAGCCAGTCGCCAGAGTACCTTGCCAAGCATCCCTTTGGTAAAGTGCCTACTCTGGAAGTAGATGGGGAACTACTCTATGAAACTGCGGCGATTACTGAATACCTCGATACAGTCTTAGCCGAGCGTAAGTTTAGCCCCGCCGAGCCGATGCTGCAAGCACGGATGCGTCAAATCATGGCGATTATCGATAGCTATCTGTATGCTCCAGCGATCGGTACCATTGTCATTCAAAGTCTCATCGTCCCCAGCCAGGGTGGCAAAACTGATGAGGCTAAAGTAAAAAATGCGATCGCGCCTACCCAAACCGCGCTCAAAGCGATCGAGTCTATTGCTATAAATAGTCAATATCTGCTAGGTGACAATGTGAGCATCGCCGATTTCTATCTGATCCCGATCTTTGTTTACCTTGCCCAAACTCCAGTATTTGACGTGCTGACAGCCGAAACGCCAAAACTCCGAACTTGGTGGGATAAAGCTAGTCAGTTGCCCAACGTCAAAAAAGTGTGTAAATAATTTTATTAGACCTCCTGCGAAAGTCAGAAGTAGGTAGGACTTTTGCGACGATACCCTAGCATAATTGTAACTTTTTTGAAAGGTTGTTAAATCATAATTATATTCATTAAAATAATAAAACAGGCCGATCGCAGGTAAGACTCATACCGTCATCGATGAGACCAGACGCTAGTATAAATACTGAGACATCCCCGTAAATCGAGGGAAAGATACTGACTAACTATGTCCGAACACAAGACAATCACTACCGCTGATGGGATTCCAGTTGGCGATAACCAAAATTCATTAACAGCAGGCGATCGCGGCCCCATCTTGATGCAGGATTTCCATTTAATGGAAAAACTAGCTCACTTTAACCGCGAACGTATTCCTGAGCGTGTCGTCCATGCTAAAGGAGCTGCTGCTTTTGGGACATTCACCGTTACCCACGATGTCAGTCAGTATACTAAAGCCAAGCTATTCTCAGAAATTGGCAAGCAAACCCAAGTTTTACTCCGCTTTTCTACAGTCGGTGGTGAAAAGGGTTCGGCAGATACCGAGCGCGATCCCAGAGGTTTTGCTGTTAAATTCTACACCGAAGAAGGCAACTGGGACATCGTAGGTAATAATACACCTGTCTTCTTTATTCGCGACCCGATTAAGTTTCCCGATTTTGTGCATACCCAAAAGCGCAACCCCCAAACGAACTGCAAGGATGCCAACGCTAAGTGGGATTTTTGGTCGCTGAGTCCAGAGGCATTGCACCAAATCACGATTCTGTTTTCAGATCGCGGTACGCCCAAAAACTACCGTCACATGGATGGATTTGGCAGTCATACCTTCAGCTTAATTGATGCTCAAGGCAAACGCGTCTGGTGCAAATTCCACTTCAAAACTCAACAGGGAATTGACAACCTCCCCGCCGCAGAAGCTACTCGGCTAGGAGGTGAAGATCCAGACTATGCTACTCGCGATCTGTTTGAATCGATCGAACAGGGGCACAATCCCAAGTGGCGCGTTTGCATTCAGGTGATGACTGAGGAACAAGCGGCACAGCATTACGAAAACCCGTTCGATCTCACCAAGGTATGGAAGCATTCTGAATATCCCCTCATCGATATTGGGATGCTCGAACTCAATCGCAATCCCCAAAACTACTTTGCAGAGGTCGAGCAGTCGGCATTTTCGCCTTCAAATGTCGTACCTGGGATTAGCTTTTCTCCCGACAAGATCCTTCAAGCGCGGATCATGTCTTATGCTGATGCACAGCGTTATCGCCTCGGTGCCAACTATCAGCAATTGCCCGTCAATCAGCCTAAGTGCCCAGTCATGCACTACCAGCGCGATGGCGCGATGGCTTTAGGTGACAATGGCGGTAGTAGCCCCAACTATGACCCCAACAGCTATGAATCTGCGCCCAAGCAAAATTCTGCTTATGCAGAACCAGCGATGGATCTAGGTCATGTTGTAGTCGATCGCTACGACCATCACAAAGGCAATGATGAGTATACTCAAGCCGGAAATCTCTATCGCTTGTTAAAGCCAGATGCTCAACAGCGGCTGGTTGACAACATTGTAGATAGTTTGGGTGGAGCGCGTCAAGACATTCAAATGCGTCAACTCTGCCATTTCTTCCGCGCAGATCCAAAATACGGGATGCAGGTTGCAGCAGGGTTGGGGATTAAACTCGATCCATCGATGATGCCAGCACTCGCTCACGCGTAAATCAACATCAACTAAATCCCCCAAACCCCGTCACGCTTAAATCAACATCAATTAAATCCCCCAAACTCCCTTTTAAAGAGAGTTTGGGGGATTTAAATCTCGAAACGAAGTCTAAAAGACTTGTACATCCGCCAGATCGAGGCAACTATAGAACCCATTTGAGATCTTCTCAGGAGGAATCGAACGACGAAAGTCGTCGCGCAAGCTTCGACAGATATTGGTGGCGGAGGGCGGGTTTGTTGACATCTGATATTGCTAGGTGGGAATTTCTTG
>ENA-OFCD01000642-OFCD01000642.1-metagenomes-genome-assembly--contig:-NODE-642-length-21182-cov-4.357315_pt1:0-17500 | contig 21182 bp, 12 predicted proteins | sample MGYA00153392_OFCD01 | MGnify analysis MGYA00153392
AGACACCGGGCACGCTGGTCTGCATCCGCTTGTTGGCGATCACGCGGCCGGTCTCGCCGACCTCGATGCCGAGGGGCCCGAGGCCAATGCGCTGATGCGCTCGGTGATCGACCAGTTCGACAATTACGCCAAGCTCAACAAACGCTTGCCCGCCGAGACCTCGATCCAGCTCGGTGAGATCGAGGATCCTTCAGCGCTAGCCGATGCCGTCGCCTCGAACCTGTCGATCAAGGTGTCGGACAAGCAGGCGCTGCTCGCGGAGACGATCCCCGATCTCGTCGCGCGCTTCTTGTCGCCGCGGTGCCTCGTCACTGCGAGCCCCGATCAGACGCAGCCACGCTTGGCAGATGGCTCGTGTCCCACGGGCACGACCTCCGAGATCATCCCCGTCACCGACATGCACATCGGCATCGTGACGTCGTCGCTCGGAGGAGGAGGCGCCGAGCAACCGGGAGGCTCGCCGATTTGTGCGCCTTCCGCATCCGAGATGGTGTTCAACAAATACAACGCGCACAACGACGACAAGGCCCACCTCGTCAATCGCAAGCGGCCGACGATGGCGAACGCGACCGGCATCGAGGATCCGGTCGCAGACGCGGTGGCGATCGATGGCTCGGGCGGGAACTTCCTCGCGTGGTTGCCGAACGTGCCGTCGAACGCGAGCAAGTCGAAGCCCAACGTTGCCGGGCTCACCGACTCGCCGACGGTGGTCGCCGAGTTTCAAGCGCTCGTCACAGGCGCCGGCGAGAGCGGGTGCGGACTCGAGGCGCAGCTCGAGAGTTGGTATCGCTTCTTGATCCAGCCCGATCCGTACGATGCGATCGCGATCAACCCGGACCCGAACGGCGGGCCACCCAAAGCCACGCTCGTCGGCATCGACGCGACGCTCTTGAAGCAGCGCCACGACTTCCTGCGACCGGACTCGGCCGTCGTCATCGTGCAGCTCACGGAGGAAGAGGACTCTTGGACCGACCCGCTCGCCATCGGAGGTCGAGGGTGGGTGACGCGATCGTCCGCATTTCCAGGCTCGCCGACGAACCTGCTGCCCCGCGGAACGAGCGAGTGCAATCAACCTCTCGACCCGAACAACCCGACCGTGACGGGCCCGAACGATCCCAACTGCACCTCGTGCGGGTTCGCGGGCAACAAGGCGAACGGGCAACCCATCGCGAGCGATCCCGGCTGCAACGTCTCGTGCGGACCCAACTGCGCCGGCTACTACACGGGCAAGGACGACAACCTCAACGTTCGCTACACCAACGACATCAAGCGGCGATACGGCTTCGACTTCCAGTTCCCCATATCGCGCTACGTGGACGGGCTCGCGTCTGCGAAGGTGCCCGACCGCGACGGTGAGCACAAAGACAACTCCGGAAACTATTCGGGGAAGCACAGCTGCGCCAATCCCCTGTTCGCGGCGTCGGTGCCAACGGATCCGAACGGCGATTTGTGCAACGTCGCGCTCGAACCGCGCACGCCGGACCTCATCTACTACGCGCACATCGGCGGCGTCCCGTGGCAGCTGCTCGCGGACGCGAAAGGCGGCGACAAGGCGTCGCTCGACGCGAACGACTGGAAGAAAATCATCGGGGCAGACCCCGGGCACTACGACTCGACAGGCATCGACTCGCACATGATCGAGAGCGTCCTGCCGCGCACCGCACAAAACCAAGCGACCATTCCGTACTTCACGAGCGCGCTTCCGCCGGCGGCCTCGGCGGACAACGCCGATCCGATCACGGGACGTGAATGGAACACCACCAAGAGCCCGCTCGGTCTCGACCTCGAGTACGCGTGTATCTTCGATCTTCCGATTCCGAAGGACTGCACCGATCCCGCGATTCGCTCTAGCTGCGACTGCGTCGGGCCGGGCCGAACACGGACCCGGACGGTCCGCCGCTCTGCGCGGACGGCGTCGGCAAGCGCACGAAGCAGATCCGCGGTAAAGCCTACCCAACCGACCGCGCGGTGCGGGTGGCCAAGGCGCTCGACGATCGCGGCATCGTCGGCTAGATCTGCCCTCGCTCGCTGGACAAGAGCAGCCCGACCTACGAGTATCGCCCCACCGTCGATGTACTGCTCAGGCGTCTACGTGGTGTGCTCACGCAGTGATCGTCACCTCCAAGCCCACCCTCGCGGGTCGCCTGGACAGAACCTGCCTCAGTGATCGCACGATCACTTGACGGCGTGCCCGGCGCGGCCGTCTAATCTTTGTTGGAGGATTATGTCGAATAACCGTTTGGGCGAGCTGCTCGTCCGCGAAAAGCTCATCAGTCTGTCGCAGCTCCGCCAAGCACAAGATGAGCAACAGCGGTCGGGCGCCAACCTTGGCTACACGCTCGCGAAGCTCGGTTACATCTCCGATACGGAGATCACGAACTTCCTCTCGCAGCAGTATCGCGTCCCCACGATCAACCTCGAGGAGTACGAGATCGACGCCGACATCGTGAAGCTCGTCGCCAAGGATCAGTGCGAAAAGCACAAGGTCCTTCCGATCTCGCGCGCGGGCAGCTCGCTCGTCGTCGCGATGGCAGACCCGACGAACCTCAACGCGATCGACGATCTCAAGTTCCTCACCGGCTTCAACGTGGAGCCCGTGATCGCGTCAGAGTCCGCGATTTTGGCGGCGATCGAGAAGTATTACAACGTCGGTCCCTCGTACGACGAGGTGATGGCCGGCTTCGACGAGGGCGAGATCGCCGTCGGCGAAGACGAAGAGCAAGTCAACTTGATGGAACTCGAGAAGGCGAGCGAGGACGCTCCCGTCGTCAGGCTCGTCAACATGATCCTCTTGAGCGCGATCAAGAAGGGCGCGAGCGACATTCACATCGAGCCGTACGAGAAGAAGCTCCGAGTGCGCTACCGCATCGACGGCGTGCTCAACGAAGAGATGACGCCGCCGTTGAAGCTCAAGGCGGCAATCGTGAGCCGCGTGAAGATCATGGCCTCGCTCGACATCGCCGAGCGCCGCTTGCCACAAGACGGGCGCATCAAGCTGAAGCTCGGCAAGGGACGCGAGATGGACTTCCGCGTTAGTGTGCTTCCCACACTATGGGGCGAGAAGATCGTCATGCGCTTGCTCGACAAGGGCAACCTGCAGCTCGACATGATGAAATTGGGCTTCGATCAGGGGCCCCTAGACAGCTTCCAGTGGGCCATCCATCAACCGTGGGGGATGGTGCTCGTCACGGGCCCCACGGGCTCGGGCAAGACGACGACCCTCTACTCCGCGCTCAGCGAGCTCAACAAGCCCGCGCACAACATCAGCACCGCCGAAGATCCGGTCGAGTACAACTTGCACGGCATCAACCAGGTGCAGATGCACGAGGAGATCGGGCTCAACTTCGCGATGTCGCTGAGGTCGTTCCTCCGGCAAGACCCGGACATCATCATGGTCGGCGAGATTCGAGACTTCGAGACTGCGGAGATCGCGGTCAAAGCCGCGCTCACGGGCCACATGGTGCTCTCGACACTCCACACGAACGACGCGCCCGCGACGATCTTCCGATTGCTCAACATGGGGGTCGAGCCGTTCTTGATCACGGCGAGCGTCAACCTCGTCCTCGCCCAGCGCCTCGCGCGCCGCATCTGTGCGGACTGCAAGGAGTCGACGACCATCGAGAGGGCCGCGCTCGTCGACATCGGATTCACCGACGACAACATCGCGAAGGCGACGCTCATGAAGGGCGCCGGCTGCAAGACGTGCAACAGCACGGGCTACAAGGGCCGCGTCGCGCTCTACGAGGTCATGCGCTTCACCGACACCCTCAAGGAGATGGTGCTCGGCGGCTCATCGACAGCAGACCTGAAAATGGCCGCGATCAAGGGCGGCATGATCTCGCTCCGCATGGCAGGTATCCAAAAGATCATGGCCGGCATGACGACGACCGAAGAAATCTTGCGCGTGACGATGAGCGACTAGCGCTTCCCGAGAGCGCGGAGCGCGGCGAAGAACTCCTTGAGCATCGCGGCGCACTCGTCCGACAGCACACCCGACTCGACGCTGAATCGGTGGTTCAACCGCGCGTCTTGTCCGATCGCGAATAGGGACTTCACGGCGCCGGCTTTGGGGTCGTCGCAGCCGTAAACGACGTGTGGAACTCTCGCGAGCACCAGTGCGCCGGCGCACATCGCGCAGGGCTCGAGCGTCACGTACGCCGTCACGTGGTCCAGGCGCCAGTCGCCTTGCCTTGTGGCGGCGTCACGGATGGCGAGGATTTCGGCGTGAGCCGTCGGGTCGTGCGCGGTCTCGCGAAGGTTGTGACCCGCGCCGACGATCGCTCCGTCACGCACGAGGACGCAGCCGACGGGGACCTCACCCTTGTCACGCGCCGCTTCTGCCTCGAGTAGAGCAGCACGCATCCAAACCTCGGATGCGCTCCCCGTTATCATTGAAGCGCGCCCAGGAAGATTCGAACTTCCGACAACTGGTTCCGTAGACCAGTGCTCTATCCAGCTGAGCTATGGGCGCTTGTCGCTCGACCTTTGGGCGGAGCGGCGGCGAACCATACTCGGGGCGATTGTGTTGTCAACTCCATGGCCGTGAGAACCGTCGACCCACCAAGCCACGGGTACAGCGCCGAGGGATGAAATGTTTTCGTAGCCGTGGGCCAACCATGACTCGACTGTCTCGCCCGGTGCGCTGCAAACGGCAAATTCCGCGGAATTTGCGCGATTTGGTGCGCGTGGCACGGCTGCTGCTCTAGAGGTAAATACGCTGCGGGCTGCAGCGCTTGTCGAGGGTCTTTCCCTTTCCCTCGGCTTCTTTGCTTGTTTTCCTCTTTGCTTTGCCTTGTTTGCCTAGCTTCGCTTGAACGATCTTTCTCTTTTCTTGGACTTTGCTGTCTTGTTCTTCCTTACAACCTAAAGAGCAGCGGAAAAGTTCCCGTGCTCACCAATATTGGGCGTCGGCCGCGTAGGGGGCGGGCGCCGGAACTTACGTAGCGCGCAGGGTTGACCTAGCGCGCTACGTCGCTTTTGTGGACCGACCGCAGTCGCGAAGCCTTTGGGCGGTTCGTGCGTAGGACTAGGCGATGCTACGATCTCGTGTGATGCGGCTCTGGGGTCTTGGTGTGTTGGCGTTCGCTCTCGCGAGCCCCGCAAGCGCCGCGGACGCGAAGAAGCCGCCCAGCACGCCCATCATGGCGCCTAGCAGCAGTCCTGGCTGGCTCGGCGTGGAGATGACGGCAGCCCTGGACGGCGTGCGTGTCGCGCACGTGATCCGCACCTCGCCCGCCGAGAAGGCTGGCCTGCATGATGACGATCGCATCGTGAAGGTGGACGGCGGCGCCGTGTCCGGTCCCGAAGACGTCACGCGCGTGGTCGGAAGCAAGCACGCCTCGGACGTCGTCGAGCTCACGCTCAAGCACGGTGACGTCGTTCGAACGGCGCGCGTCACACTGATGGCGCGGCCGACGAGCGACGACATCGCGCGAATGGAATACGTCGGAACGTTCGCGCCCGCGTTCTCGCAGCTGCTCGCCGTGAGCGGCGGACTTCCGGACGTGCAGACGCTCCGCGGTCGCGTCGTCGTGCTCGAGTTCTGGGCAACTTGGTGCGGGCCTTGTCGAATGACGACGCCGATCCTCGCGGGATGGCAGGCCAAGTACGGCGCGCAAGGACTCACCGTAGTGGGCGTCACCACCGATCCGGTCGAGCGCGCGACTCTCTTCGTCCAAGAGAACGGCATGCGCTACACGGTCGCGTCGGACCCTGGCGGCTTCACGTCCACGACGTACCGCGTGCACAGCATCCCTTCGATGTTCGTGATCGACAAGCGAGGCGTGATTCGCGACGTAGCCATCGGCTTCGACCCGAACGGCAGCGGCTCGCTCGAGCGCGAGATTGCGACACTCATCGCCGAGCCCGCCCCACCTACGGCCGCCGCCACCTCGAACTGATGGCGGATCCTCGCGCAGTCGTGCGTTTGCTCGACGAGCTCGTGTGGCGCGTTCGGCGCGAGGGAGCTCGGGTGTCCACGGCCCAGGCGATCGATCTCGCGAGGGCCGTCACGCTCGTCGGGATCGAAGATCGCGAGGCGCTCATCACGACGGTGATTTCGGTGCTCGCGTGCACACGGGCGGATCGCGACAGGGTCGAGAGAGCCTTCGTGGATTTCTTCTCCGGCAAACCGGCGCGCACGCTGTTCGATCGACTGGAGCAGCTCGGATTCACGGCTTCGGAGCTGGACGCGCTGCGAGAACTCCTCAGCCGCGCCGCAGAGGACGACGGCCAAGGCGATCACCTCGGCGCGCTGCTAGAGGGCGGGAGCTCGCTCGATCAGTTGATGCAGCTCGCCGGGATGGATCGCGCGCTCTCTTCGCTCGTGTCACCGATGCAGGCGGGCTTCTTCGCGATGCGGATGGTCGACGCGATCGGGGTCACGCGCGCGCGCCAAAAGCTGGCTGGCCTCCGCGCAATGCTGGTCGATGCGCTGGGTGAGCGTGGAGAAGCACTGACGCGAGCGCTGGAGCAGGAGCTCGATCGAGCGGCCGACGACGTGCGCGCGCGCGTGCGAGAGCGCTCGACACCACCGGCTCCGCCCACCTCGAGGAACATCGCCAACAAAGCATTCGAGGCGCTCTCCCAATCGGAGGTAGGCGAGGTGCGTCGAGCGGTGAGGAGCTTCGCGGCGCGCCTGCGTGGAGCCGAGCGGGCGCGCAAGCGTCGAGCCCTCCACGGGAGAATCGATCCACACCGCACGCTCCGCAGCGCGCTTCGAACGGGAGGCGTCCCCTTCGCGCCCGCTCGGCGCAAGCGACGACGCGATCGGCCGCGCCTGGTGATCCTCTGCGACGTGAGCGACTCGGTCCGCTCGGTTGCCACGTTCCTTCTCGAGTTCGCGTACGCGGCGCAGGAGCTGTTCTCCGAGACGCGCAGCTTCGTGTTCGTGAGCGAGCTCGGAGAGACCACCGAGCTCTTCGCGAGACACGGCGTTCATCGGGCGCTCGCCGCGGCGTACGGCGGCGGCATAGTGTCGGTCACGGACAACAGCAACTACGGTCGCGTACTCAGATCGTTCGAAGAGCGCAGCCGCACGTGGCTCGATCGGCGAACGACGGTCGTCGTCTTGGGAGACGGCCGCACGAACTATCACGACGACGCATCGGACGCGCTTGCGCGCATACGCGATCGCGCACGAGCCTTGATTTGGCTCTGCCCAGAGCCTCGTGCGCATTGGGCGTCGGGCGACAGCGCGATGAGCCGCTACGCCCGCGTATGCACGACCGTGCTCGAGGTGCGATCGGCCAGCGACCTCGAGTCCGCCGCACGCCGATTGCTCGTGCGCTGATCAGAGGCCGTCGGTCGGAGCGCCGCGCACCATCAGCTTGCCCTTCAGGCGCTCGCTGATCCAAACAGTGTTCTTCGCGTCGACGATCACGGCGCCGACGCCGTCGATCGACTCGACGAGCTTGAGCCCCTTCTCCGGCCCGAGGATGAACACGGCGTCGTCGAGCTCGTCGGCCAAGAGCGCCGTCGGGGCCCAGAGCGTGACGCTGCGCGACGCCGTCGCGGGGAAGCCAGTTCGGGGATCGATGATGTGGTGGTAGCGCTTGCCGTTCGCGATGTACGCGCGCTCGTAGTCACCCGCGGTGGAGAACGCGTGATCGCTCGTCGGCAACAGCGCGAAGAAGCTCCCCTCGGGGCCACGCGGATCGTGCACGCCCGCCTGCCACTCGGTGCCGTCGGGCTTCTTGCCACGCGTGAAGAGGTCTCCGCCGGCCTGTGCGTAGAACGAGGTGATTTTGGCCTGATCGAGCACGGAGACGGCGCGGTCGACCGCGTAGCCTTTCGCGATGCCGCCGAGGCTGATCCGAACGCCAGGAGCGTCGAGCATGATGCTCGTCGCCTTCGCGTCCAGCTTGATGTGCTTGTAGTTGACGAGCGGCAGCTTCGCCTTCACGTCCGCTTCGCTCGGAGGGTGCGGGTCTAGGTCTTGATCGAATTTCCACAGTCCGTGCAGGCTCTCGAACGTGATGTCGAATGTCCCTTCGGAGATCTCGGATGCGTGCACGGCCTCCGCCACGATGTCGTAGCTTTCTTTGCTCACGCCGACCGCTCGCTTGCCCGCCGCTTCGTTCACCTTGGAGAGATCGCTGGTGGGCTGCCAGGTCGTCATCAGCGCTTCGATGCGAACGATCTCGGCGATGGCCGAGTCGATGGCCCCGTTGACGGCCTGCGCGTCGACCGCGGGCGTCGTGAATGCGACGAACGTCAGGTGGGTCCCCATCGCGTGCCCTTCGCGCATGATTTTCTGCGCGGCGAAGGGAGCGCTCGAAGCGGTGACGGACGGCGCGGCCGTGACGGATGGCTCCACGCTAGACGAGTGAGTGGGCTCGGTCGCGCTCTTGTCTGGGCACCCCGCGCACGCGGTCAAGACTGTCGCGAGCAACAACCGTCGCATGTGCGGATCATAGCCCGAGTTCCGTCGTACAATCATCCGCCATGCTCCCGAGCGCCATTGCCGCCAAGATCGACGGCGCCCACGCCAAGGACCGAGCCTTGCTCGTCAAGCTGAGCCAGGACATCCACGCCAACCCAGAGCTGCGTTGGGAAGAGCACAAGGCCGCCGCATGGATCGCGGAGCTGCTCGAGTCGCGCGGATTCGCGGTCGATCGCGCGTTCGCCGGCATGGCCACCGCGCTCCGTGCGCGCGCAGGAAAGACGGGCGGGCCGCGCATTGCGATCTTGGCCGAGTACGACGCGCTTCCTGAGATCGGCCACGCGTGCGGTCACAACTTGATCGCCGCGGCGGGCGTCGGCGCGTTCCTCGCTGCGGCTACCGTGGCGTCCGAGGCCGGCGGAGAGGTGGTGTTGTTCGGTACGCCAGCGGAGGAGGGCGGTGGCGGTAAGATCAAGCTCATCGAGGCCGGCGCGTTCGAGGGGATCGACGCGGCGATGATGTTCCACCCGTTCGATCGCGACATCCTCGCCCACCCCGCGCTCGCCTCGTATTGGTATGCGTTCACGTTCCGCGGCAAGCCCGCGCACGCCGCCGCCGCACCTCACGCCGGTCGCAGCGCGCTCACCGCGTGCCTCGATACGCTGCGACTCATCGACGGGCAGCGCGTACACATGCGCGACGGCGTACGCGTGCACGGCGTGGTCAAGGACGGTGGGCAAGCCGTCAACATCATCCCAGAACGAGCCGCCTGCGAGGTGAACGTGCGGGCGACGAGCGGCGAAGAGCTCGATCGCGTGCGCCTGATCGTCGAGCGGTGCGCGCGTGCGGCCGCGATGGCGAGCGACGTGGAGGTCGAGATCGAAGTGCGGCAGGGCTATCGCGAGATGGTCAACAACATGGCAATGGTGCGCGCGTTTGGAGCGCACGCGCGCGCGCTCGGACGCACTCCGAACGAGACGGATGCAACGGCCGGAGCTGGGTCCACGGACATGGGAGACGTGTCGCATGTCGTCCCGAGCATCCACCCGTGGCTCGGCATCGTCGATCGCGGACAGTCTCAGATCCACGAGCACGCGTTCGCACGTGCGGCCGTGAGCGAGCGTGGTCACAGCACCTGCGCGGATGCTGCCCGAGCGCTCGCGCGCACGGCGATCGAGCTCATGGTCGACACCGAGCTCCTCGCACGCGTTCGTGACGAGCATCGAGCCTCACTCGCACGCCGTCGCTGAACGGACTCTCGCCGGATTGTCAGCGCCTGCGGCGAACGACAACAACTGAGCGGATTGGCTTCGCCAGCAGCAATTCGCGCGCAAGAGCCGCCCTTCCATCGACGTCAGGGGCTCGTTGTGTCCGCTTGGTTTGTCGTATCGTGTGGCGGATAACGCTGCTATCTTCAGGGGCCGTTTGGTCCGAAGTATCGCGGTGTTTTCGCGGCTGCGCTTTCTCGCCTTGTTCGCCCGATGACTGACTCGATCGACGAAATCTCACAGCGCTGGAAGCGCAATCCCGACGCATCGAGCACGATCGCCCTTTGCGATGCGCTGCGCGGCTCGGTGCGTACGACCCTGGTGCAACAGGTCGCGGATTTCGCCCAGCAGACGTACGCGTCGAACGTGCCTGTGCTCGTCGCGGTGTCGCGCATGTACATGAACGCGCACAAGCTCGCGGAGGCGCAGGCCGTGCTCGTCGCGGCCGGCAAGGTCGCCCCGCGGGACGGGCAGGTTTATCGCGTGCTCGGAGAGGTGTTGCTCCGTCGTGGCGACGCCGATCGCGCGGAGAAGGTGCTCGAGCGCTCGGCTCAGTTCGGAATGAACGACGGTGAGACCAAGATGTGGATCGAGCGCGCGAGGGTCTACAAGCCGATGCAGGCGCGCGCCGGGACACGAGCGGTCGCTGCCGAGGTCGCGCGCACTGCGCCGTCTGAGCCTCGCGCGACGATGGACTCCTTCAGCGACGTCGAGACTCAGGTGAAGGACGTGCCGACGATGGCCCCTTCCGTCGACGGCGACTCCGGTGAGGCGCCCACGTTGATGCGCAGCGAGATGGGTCTCGCCGACGACTCCGGCGCGGCGCCCACGCTCATGCGCGACGAGATCTCGCTTGCTGCGGCAAGGCCAGTGTCGATCCCTCCGCCCAACGCGCCTCCGCGCAACTCGCCGAACGTTCCACCGGCATTGCCGCTAGCGGAGCAGATGAAAGCGGTCTCCACCGGACCGCGAAAGTTCTCGGACCAAGCGCAGACCGCGCAGGCGTTCTCGACGCAGGACATTCCTGCGCTTCCGAAGCCACCGGCTGTACCCGCGGGTATGGGCCTGCCCGTGGAGCGACCGCCCTTCGAGGCCAACCCGCTCGCGAGCAAGGCTGCACCGGCCGCGGTTGAGGTGCTCCCCGCACCGGCGGCAGAGAAGCACTCGGCCGGCGCACCGCTCGCGCAAGACGTCCTCGACGCGCTCGCGCTCGCCGGCGTCTTCGAGCCACCCGGGAAAACGGTCAGCGAGATCAAGTGGACACGACCCGAAGATCGCCCGCGCAGGCGCGCGTTGATTCCGCTCTTCGTGGCGACGGTGTTGCTCGTCGGTGGCGGCATCGGGGCGCTCACGTACCTCCGCAAGCAGCGCGTGATTGCGCATTCGGAGGCTGAAAATAGCCTGGATACCGTGGAGCTCAACCTCCGCGCGAGCCAAGCTTCGCGGCTACCGGAGACGGAAGACCGCTTCAACCACATCTTCGAGATCGACTCGCGTTCGGACCGTGCCGCGCTCGACTGGCTGCACGAGCGCGCGCTCTCGGGTCTGTTGAAGGGCGGCGCTGACCTCGCGTTCGAGGAGAACATCACGCGCGCGCACGAGGTGCAGGTCCCCGACAACCGCATCGCGTTCGCGCTCATCGCGTCGTTTTTTTTCCAAGGCGACACCGCAGGAGCCGCCGCGCTGCTTTCGAAGTGGGACGCGCAGTGCGCCGACGACGCTTGGTATCAGCTGTTTGCGGCGGCAACGCTCGAGCGCGCAGGAGACGGTCGCGCACGCGATCGCTACGAGGCCGCCACGAAGCTAGACCCCGAGCTCATCGTCGCGCACATCGGCTTGATCCGCGCGACGGCCGTCGACGGTGATCCCGTGAAAGCGGCGGAGCTCGCGAAGGCTTTCCGCGCGAAGTGGCCGGACCGCATCGAGGGTCAAGCGCTCGTCGCGCTCGCGTGGGGTCGAGATCCGGCGCGAGGTGAGACGCCGCCGCCCGAAGTGCAGGAGACCATCGCGAAAGCCGACTCGCTCCCGCTCGGCCTGCGCGCCGTGCCTCACGCGCTCGCGGCGATCGTCGCGGTCGACAAGCGCGACTACGCGAAGACGAAGGCCGAAGTACAAGCGGGACTGCTCGCAGTGGAGACGCCGGGCATCGCGGCGTGGCTGGGCGTCATCGCGCTCGATACGGGCGACGAAGCGCTCGCGCGGAAGGCCGCGCTGTCTGCCGTGCAGTTCTCTGCGGTGTATCCGGCCGCGCGTGTGCTTGCCGCGCGTGTCGCGCTGCTCGGAGATCGCTTGGACGAGGCGCTCAAGGCGACCGAAGAGCTCGACGCGAACTCCGCTGACGTCGCGGTCGTGCGCGCGGCCACGGCATACGAGCGTGGCGACAGTGCTGCCTTGGCGAGCGCCCTCGAAGCCGTTCCACCCGACGCGCGAAAGTTGCCGTTCTTGGCGGCGCTCAACCTCGCGCAAGACGCGCTCGCGGGGCGCGCGACCGTGACCGCCGACAAACTCCTGGAGCTGGCGGACGACGAGGCGCCGTGGAGCGATCTGGTCGCGATGGACCTCGCGCTCGACACGAACGACCTCGGCACGGCCGACAAGATCGCCGACAAGTGGAAGGGCAGCGAGAGCCGACCGCTGCGGGCGCTGCGACTCTCTCGGCTCGCGCGCTACCGCGGCAAGCTCGACGACGCGGACAAGCTCAGCGTGACGGCGACGGGACAGGGCACCATGACGATGCGCGTCCTCATGGAGCGCGTGTTGGTCCTCGTCGCGCGCGACAAGCCGGCCGAGGTGGGTCCGTTGCTCGCGAAGTATCCGCTCGTGCTCGGGCAGGCGAGCTCGGCGTGGCTGAGTGCGCTCGCGTCGGCGTCGAACAACAGGGTCGAGGACGCGCGTGGAAAGACCTCGCAGCTCGACGCACCGCCGGACACGGCTCCTGTACCGGTGCGCGTGATCGCCGCCGTGTCGCTCGGCGCGATGAAGGATCGCAAGCGCGGCCAGGATCTGGTCAAGGGCCTATTTTTAGCCGGCATCCTCGATCCGGACGTCGTGACTGCTGGCGCGGCCCTTGGCGTGAAGCCGCCGGCTCCATCGCCTCCACCGCGAAAGAAGAAATGAACGCGCGCGCGCTGCCCAGTCGGAGCGCACTCGCCTCTCACTGGACGCTATCGGACGAGGTCGTCTTCTTGAACCACGGCTCGTTCGGCGCCACTCCGCGCATGGTGCTCGAGGCTCAATCTGAGCTGCGCGCGCGCCTGGAGTCCGAGCCCGTGCGCTTCATGTTGAGGGAGCTCGAGCCGCTCATCGATGCCTCTCGGGACTCTCTCGCTGCGCTCGTCCACTGCGACGCGGAGGGGCTCGCGTTCGTGAGCAACGCCACCGCGGGCGTGAACACGGTGCTGCGATCGCTCGACCTGTCGCCGGGAGACGAGCTCGTCACTACAGATCATGAATACAACGCGTGCAAGAACGCGCTGGACTTCGTCGCCGAGCGGAGCGGCGTGCGAGTAGTCGTCGTGAGAATTCCGCTTCCCGTCGCGAGTCAGGATGAAGTCGTCGCGGCGATCGATGCGGAGCTCGGACCCAAGACACGCTTGCTCTTGATCGATCACGTGACGAGCCCGACCGCGCTCGTGATGCCTGTAGAGGCGATCGCGAAGTGCGCGCACCGGAAGGGTATCGACGTATTGGTCGACGGCGCCCACGCGCCCGGCATGTTGCCGCTCTCGATCGACGCTTTGGGCGTCGCTTACTACACGGCCAACTGTCACAAATGGATCTGCGCGCCGAAGGGTGCGGCCATGCTCTACGTTCGAAAGGACAAGCGCGCTCACGTGAGACCGCTGTCGATCAGCCACGGCGCGAACTCCCTGCGCACGGATCGAGCGCATTTTCGGCTCGAACACGACTGGACGGGCACCTGCGATCCCACGGCCGCGATCTGCGTCAAGCACGCGATCGATTTCATGAGCCGCTTGTGGCCCGGTGGTCTCGCTGAGCTCATGCAACGCAATCGTCGTCTCGCACTCCACGCGCGCACAGTGCTTTGCGACGCGTTGGGGCAACGCCCCGAGTGTCCGGATGGCATGATCGGATCAATGGCCGCGGTACGCTTGCCCGATCGGCAAAGCGCCGCGATCTCGCGGTCGGTCATCGCGATCGAGCCGCTCCAAGATCGTCTATTCGAGGCGCACGCGATCGAGGTGCCGATCGTGCCGTGGCCCGCATCTCCGAAGCGCCTCGTGCGCGTGAGCGCGCAGGCTTACAACGCCATCGCAGAATACGAGTACCTCGCGGAGGCCTTGAAAACAGCTCTCGCGGCGGAGTAGCTATCGGCGCAGCGGTGGCGCGCCTGGGCCCGCGAGCTGTCCCGCGCTACGACCTTCGAGCATCATGCGGAGCTCCTCCGGCTCGATGGATCGACCTGTCGCGTCCTCGAGCGAGATCATCCGGCGCGCGTACAAGGAGTACAGCGACTGATTGAGCGTCTGCATCCCGTTGGTGTTCTGACCGACCTGCATCTGCGAGTAGATCTGGTGGATCTTGTCTTCGCGAATCAGGTTTCGAATCGCCTGATTGGGGATCATGACTTCCATCGCGAGCACTCGGCCCGGCGCGCCCATACGCGGGATGAGCTGCTGGCTCACGACGCCTTGGAGCACGAACGAGAGCTTCGCGCGCACCTGCTGCTGCTGGTGTGGCGGAAACACGTCGATGATGCGGTTGATGGTCGAGATCGCGCTGTTGGTGTGGAGAGTCGCGAAGACCAAGTGGCCCGTCTCGCTGATGGTGAGCGCGGCCTCGATGGTCTCGAGGTCGCGCATCTCGCCGACGAGCACGACGTCCGGGTCCTGGCGCAAGATGTACTTGAGCGCCGTCTTGAAGCCCTCCGTGTCCGTGCCTACCTCGCGCTGATTGACCACGCTCATCTTGTGCGGGTGCAGATACTCGATCGGGTCTTCGATCGTGATGATGTGTAGCCGCTGCTCGGCGTTGATCTTGTCGATGACCGAGGCGAGCGTGGTCGACTTTCCGCTGCCGGTTGGGCCCGTGATGAGTACGAGCCCGCTGGGTTTGGCTGCGAAATCGGAGATCACTCCCGGTAACCCGAGCTCGTCGAAGGAGAGGATCTTGAACGGGATCGTACGGAATGCGCCGGCAACAGCGCCGCGCTGCGTGAAGACGTTCGCGCGGAAGCGCGAGAGGCTCTTGATGCCGAAGGAGAGGTCGAGCTCGTTGGTCTTTTCGAAGTGGACCTTCTGCTCTTCGGTGAGAATGGAGTAGCAAAGCTGCTTCGTCTCGACGGGGCCGAGGGGCGGCAGCTTGAGCGGGACGATCGAGCCGTCGATCCGCAGCAGCGGCGGCGAGCCCGTGGTGATGTGCATGTCACTCGCGCCCTTCTCGATCATGGCCTTGAGCAACTGGTGGAGGTTGACCTTCACATCAGAGGGCTGCGTCATGATCGAGATTGTAGCGCGCAAGCACCAGCCTTTACGAGCGCTTCAGCCGATCCGACCGAGCGAGCAACAGCGTGAACGCGCCGGCGACGATCGCGGCGTCTGCGACGTTGAAGACCGGCCAATGCGCGACGTGGATGAAGTCCACGACGTAGCCGCGAACGAGTCGGTCGCTCACGTTTCCCAACGCTCCTGCGACGACGAGAGCGAAGCCGGCCTGCTCGATGCCCGGAGCCGAGCGCCGTCGCCACCACGCAAAGGCGATCGCCGCGAGTGCGACCGCGCCGAGGAGAGTGATGACGGCGGCTTTGCCGGGGAAATGCAGTCGGTCCAGCACGCTGAATGCCGTGTCGTGGTTCTCCGTGTATCGAAGGTCGAGTACGCCACTCAGCAAGTCCAGCGGACTGCGTCCTTCGAGCGCGGACTTCGCGCTGACCTTCGTCGCGTGATCGCAGCCGACCATGGCGACGGTGAACAGCAACAAGAAGAGCTGACTTGCACGACGCGCCATGCTGCGGGCAACCTCGATTCAGCGAGTTCTATTCCAGCGCGCGCGCGATGCGATCCGCGCCGAGGACGATGTCGTCGTCGTCGTGGTAGAGGCCGAAGCCAAAGCGCAGTCGGTCGCCGCGAACGTCCGTGACGACGTTGTGGGCGAGCAATCGTGTGTGCAGGTCATGCGCGTTCGCGAGTGCGTACGTGAGGAAGTGGCCGCGATTCGGCTCGGAGAGCGGCACGAGCAGCGCACTCTCGACGAGCGGAGTCTTGCGCATTGCGATCTCGCGGACGAAGCGCACTTGCAGTCGATGCACGTGTCCATGGATAGACTCGACGTTCAGCTTCTCGGCGACGAGCAGGTCCATCACATCGTTGAAGCGATAGAGCCCCACCGGGTCGAAGGTCGCGCCCATCAACCGTGCACCGCCGGGTGCATACGGGACGGAGCCCGCATGTGGATTTCGCAGCGCACCGAACGCTGCGAACCAGCCGGTCATTCGCGGGCGCTCTATCCAGCCGCTAGGGACGTGCGCAAAGCACGCGCCCTCGCCGCTCATTGCGTACTTGTATCCGCCTGAGAGGTAGACAGTGCGCTCCGCGATCCTCGAGAGGTCCGTCGGGAGCGCGCAGAATCCATGATATCCGTCGATGACGATCACGGTTCCTGCTTGCTGGATGGATCGTACCAACGGCTCGAGCTCGTTCGCGAACCCCGAGTCGAAGAACACATGGCTCACGTAGGCCAAGTCGAAATCCGTCGTGCGCGCCGCGGTTGCCCATCGCGCGGCAAAGGTTTCGAACGGTCGACACGGGACCCGCGTCACGAGGGCGAGACCTTCCTCTTCGAGCCGCGCCATCTGCCTCGTGAACGAGTGGAACTCGCCGTCGCTCGTGAGCACGCGATGCGGGCGTCCCAACGGTAGTGACGAGAGGATGCGCACGAGCAGCTCGTGTGTGTTGGGAGCGAACACGATCGTCGCGGGGTCGGGCAAGCGCAAGACACGCGCGACGTGTGCCTGCGCGCGGGGAATGACCTCTCCGAAGATCTTCTCCCACTTTTGGTCCGCTAGCGTCGCGGCGTCGATCCATGCGCGCTGTTGCGCGTCCAGCGTCACGTCGGGCCAGAAGTGGTGGCTGTGCGCCGCGAAGTGCACGCGGTCCGGCGACGCCGATAAAAAGCGTGTGAAGAGTCTCTTGTAGCTCATCGCGCCTGCGGACCTTATCACCGCGGAGTGTCCCAATCGTCGACGTCGAGTCGCGCGTTGCCGCCTCCGATACGCCGTGTGGGGCGAGGATCACCCTCACGATGAAACACGATCTTCTGCGTGAGCGCGTCCTGAAGCTCGGCTGGCGAGATGCGGCCGTTCTTCTCGGCTGTCTGCATCAACCCTTGAATTCTCTTCATCCACCAGTCCGGTACGTCACCCTTCTCGTAGAGCTTCTTGTGCAGCTCGATCGGGTTCGGCAAAAGCGTGGCTAAAAACAGGCTCTCTGCGAGGTTCAGGTCCAAGGGCGCCCGACCGAAGTAGTGCTCGGCTGCCTGCGCCACGCCATAGACGTCGGGGCCGAATTCGATGAGGTTCAGGTACAGCTCCATGAGCTCTTGTTTGGTGAACGTGTCCTCGAGGTACGTCGCCAGGAGCACCTCCTCGAATTTTCGCGAGATTGTTTTGTCGCGACTCAAGAAGAGGTTCTTCGCGAGCTGCATCGTGATGGTGCTCGCGCCACGGACGAACTTGTGTGCCTTGAGGTTCGCGATCAATGAGGAGCGGATCGCGTTGTGGTTGAAGCCGTGGTGTCGATGGAAGGAGCCATCCTCCGTCGTGAGCACAGCGACCTGCATGAAGGGGCTGATGTCGTCGATGTTCGTCCAAGACTCGCTGTTGGGACCGGTC
>ENA-OFCD01000643-OFCD01000643.1-metagenomes-genome-assembly--contig:-NODE-643-length-21147-cov-5.914660_pt1 | contig 21147 bp, 20 predicted proteins | sample MGYA00153392_OFCD01 | MGnify analysis MGYA00153392
ACTATTGGACGCTGTTTCCACCTCTAATCTGGAAAGTGTTGCACGCTGTTTGACAGACCAATTGCGCAAAAGCCCAATTCCGCATTTCGTTTCTACCGACAAGCAACCAAAAAATCGCGATAACAACACGATATGGCGTTTGCCTGGCGGCGTTCGGAACAACTTCAAGGAAGGCGATTGCTTCTTTGCATCATAACGAACCTTCGCCCGTTTGCGAGAAGCGACGCCGGGGTTGTTTGAAAGCCGCGAAACGATATGCAAATAACGACAGTTTTCGCGAAACAAAGATTCGAAGCGCCCTGCTAATACGGTGCGTAACTCGTCAACCGCCAATAGCCTCGGGCGCACCTGAATTGTGCTGCTCGCACTGCTGACGGTTTGAACAAATACACGTTGCGGCTACTCAGGCGCTGTTGAAAATGATCACAACATAGATCGCCATTCAGCGGGCGTTTCCAAAGATAAACGCTCGAAGTCGCGCTCCAGCACTAGGGGTTTAGTTTCTGCATCGCCAAAAAAACTAACCCTTACCGCGTCCCAAAAATCTTGTCCCCTGCGTCGCCCAATCCCGGAATGATGTAACCCACGTCATTCAAATGACTGTCAATCGCGGCGGTGTAGATCTCAACGTCGGGGTGCGCAGCGTTGAGTCGGGCGATGCCTTCGGGTGCGGCGACCAGCACCAGCCCGCGAATATGTTTTGCGCCGTCTTTCTTCAGCATATCGATAGTGGCAATCATCGAGCCGCCAGTGGCCAGCATCGGGTCGAGGATCAGCGACATTCGCTCGTCCAGCTTGCCGACAAAGCGCTCGAAGTAGGGCTCAGGTTGGAGGGTATTGTGATTACGGGCGATACCCACCACGCTCACTTTGGCGCTCGGAATCACGTTCAACACGCCATCAAGCATGCCGAGTCCGGCGCGCAAAATCGGCACGAGGGTGACTTTTTTACCGCTGATTTGTTGAATCTCGACCGGGCCGTTCCAGCCTTGAATAGTGATGGTTTCCAGTGGGAAATCCGCGCAGGCTTCATAGGCCAGCAGCTGGCCAATCTCGGCCGTCAGCTCGCGAAAACTTTTGGTGCTGATGTCAAATTGGCGCATCAGGCCGATTTTGTGTTTAACCAGCGGATGCTTTATTTCAATGATGGGCATAGGTGCTCCGGGCTACGATTGAGCCAAACTAGCCGCGTCCAGCAACGTTTCGGCGCGAATCCGGCTGCCGACAATTTGAAACCGCTTTAATCGCGATGATGCGCCGCCCAGAATGCTGATGCTTTGTAATGGCACATCAAACTTCTCGGCTAGAAATCGCATGATTTCTTCATTGGCTCGCCCATCCACGGGCGGTGCGGCTACACGAATTTTGAGTGCGTCGCCATGCATCCCCTGAATGCGGGTACCCGCTTTACCCAAGCGTGCGCCCGGCTGTGCGTGAAGACTCAGAAAAACGGTGCTTCCATCCATGCGAAACCAATGTGTCATAGCGTCAATATTGTAATTTTGTCGCGGCTGCCGATCTAGCTGGGCCGGCCGGGTGATGCGGGTGCGTTGTATGAGGGAGCATTGTTTGTGGCCGGTCGGCCCGCGATTTGCGGGGCGATGGTCACGGTGCGACCAGAGCCCTGCGCAATGCCCAGCCAATCCCATCGTCCCTGCTGAATCGCGTCCAGAATCATGGATCGATATTGCTGGGCATTGGCATAGGCATTTGGCGGAAGCTCGTTGTATTGCATATAGGTTTCAAGGCTGTCGTACCCGCACGCACCAAGCTGCGCGCAGCCATTCAGTACGCGGTAGGTGTCCGCGCCGCAATTGGCCCCGCGATCACAGGCCGCCAGCGTCCACGCCGGAGCAAGGTCGCGCACGTTAAACGGTTCGTTGTTCGGGCCAATGCCGCGCTCGGTTAACTGCGTTGAACCCCACGATAGCAGGGCGCCTGCGCGCTGGATCGCAAATGGGTCGCCGGTGGCAAGCCCCGCGCGCACGGATGTTAATTGCTCTTCGGACAGACGCCGTTCTTCAATGCCGTGTGCCGCGCGCGATTGTTCACGATATTCTTCCGCGGCCATTGCAATGCGTGCACCGGGATTGCCCGCTGCGGCAGCTTCGCGAAATAGTTTAGTCGCGTCTGCGCTGGTCAAATTAAGCGCCTGGAAGCCTTCGCAGATTTGGTTAACGCGTTCAAACGCCGCCATGCGCTGGGCGTTGGCGGGATCGTTGTCTTTTAGCTTGGTCTTAAATTTTGCGCGATCAGCATCGGTTAACCCGGAGCCAGCGGAGCCGCCAGAATTACCGAAATTCGAGCCCATGCCGCGACCGCGACCCGCACACGTTTCGATCGCAGAGCCTGCAAAATATTTTAATTCTGCGCTGGCGGTGTCAGGGTCGGCCGCGTATCGGTCATAAAATTGTTTGAACTGTCTGGCTTGCTCAAATTCACGGGCGAGGGCGCTTTTCAGCGGGACGACAGCATGTAGTGCTAGCTGCGACCCAGACCCCGTGGCGGGCGCGGCTGAGTTCGGTGGCGCTGAGGAGGCTACGGGCGCGTTGGAACCCGTCGAATTTTTTGTTGTGGTGTTAGCGGTGATGACGCTGCCCGTGCCTGGCACAGGCGGTTTGAGAAGCTGCCATAGGCCGATAACGACTACGACGAGGGCGATGACGCTGGCAAGAATCTTATTCATAGCCCCAATTATGTATCGGAACGCGGATTGATACGAAAAATTGTCCCGCACAGCGGCGCAATGTGATCAATTTGGCACGATAAATTATCAGCGCACGTAAAAACGGAGTGATCAGTTTGATCGCTCCGTTTATGCTGATGCGGCAGAAAATTTCGCCGCAGATTGTAAAATTGACAACCAACCTAATTGTGCAAGATTTTGGATAAAAAGTCCTGCGTGCGTTGCTTGCGCGGGGAGCCAAAGAAATCGTCCTTGGTGCAGTCTTCCAAAATAGCGCCGCCTTTTTCCATAAAGACGATGCGGTTTGCGACTTTCTTGGCAAAACCCATTTCATGCGTGACGCACATCATGGTCATGCCTTCTTTCGCGAGTTCGACCATCACGTCCAGCACCTCATTGATCATTTCGGGATCCAACGCGGAGGTGGGCTCATCAAACAACATTGCAATCGGCTCCATCGCCAGCGCCCGTGCAATTGCCACGCGCTGCTGCTGGCCGCCCGACAGCTGCGCAGGATATTTATCCTTGTGTTCGATCAAACCCACGCGATCCAATAGTTTCAGGCCTTTGGTGCGCGCCTCCTCTTCGGAGCGTCCCAACACTTTCATCTGCGGGATGCACAGGTTTTTTGTCACGCTCATATGCGGGAACAGCTCAAAATTCTGGAACACCATGCCCACGCGGGAACGCAATTTCGCCAGGTCGGAATTTTTACCGCCGACTGAAATTCCGTCCACATGGATCTCACCTTTTTGGAATGGCTCAAGCCCATTCACGGTTTTGATCAAGGTCGATTTTCCGGAGCCGGATGGACCGCAGACGACAACGACCTCACCTTTTTCAACCTGGGTCGTGCAGTCGATCAACACCTGCTTATCGCCGTACCATTTGCTGACATTCTTGATTTCGATCATGCTCATATTTGTTTACCTTTATTAGTGTCGCTTAGCGCAGTGCAGACGGTGAAACGGCACTAGCGAGCGCCAGGCTCCATGCGGGTTTGCAGATATTTCACCAGCCTTGATGCGCTGAAACAAATGATTAAAAATACCACCGCCACGAACACATAGAGCTCGATCAAGCGACCGGTCAGTTGGCCCGCTTTGCTGGCGGCACCGAGGAAATCTTTCAGGCCGACGACATAAACGAGCGACGTATCCTGAAACAAAATAATTGCCTGCGTGAGCATGATCGGGATCATGTTGCGGAACGCTTGTGGCAGCACCACCACCCCCATTGCCTGCCAGTAATTCATTCCCAGCGCATACGCGGCCCAAGGCTGCCCGCGAGGCACAGATTGTATGCCAGCACGAATAATTTCCGAGTAATACGCCGCTTCCACCATAATGAAGGCAACGATAGCCGAGGTAAACGGGCCCACCGCCTCACCCTGTTTCCCGGTCAATTTTTCAACCAGCATCGGGGTCAAAAAGTAGAACCAAAAAATGGCCATGATAAATGGTACGGCGCGGATCAAATTTACAAATCCCGCCGCCGGAATCGACAGCAATTTAAAGCTCGATAGCCGCGCCAGTGCCAACAAGGTGCCGAAAAAAAGCCCGCCGGCCAGCGCGATAAAAAACAGCTGTAGCGAGAGCAGCATGCCACTCGCCAGAACGGGCAGGTTTTTAACGATGACACTGAAATCAAAATCCATAGTCAGTGTCCTCCCTGCGATACATAGCCAGGCACAGCCACTTTCTTTTCGACCACGGCCATGATAAAAATTACCGTCAAGGTGATGGCAATATAGATCAAGGTGGCGGCACCGAGAGCCTCAAATGTCTTGAACGTGTATTCCGAGATTTGTCGGCTTTGTGCGGTGAGTTCCAGCACGCCGATGGTCAGCGCGGTGGAGGAATTCTTGAAAATAGTCAAAAATTCGGATGTCATCGGTGGAATGATTAAGCGAAACGCCATGGGCAATAATACAAAGCGATAAACCTGAGGCAGCGTCAATCCCATCGCCAACCCTGCGTTGGTCTGGCCTTTGGGTAACGACAGAATACCCGCGCGAACTTGTTCGGCTACACGCGACGCTGTGTAGAGGCCCAGGCACAGGACGGCGGCGGTGAACTCCCATAGGCTGAATTGCGCAAATGGTAACGTGATGAGATTCGGGTAGGTTTGCTTTAACCAGTCGCCCAAGGCCTCGGGCACGACCTCTGGCATCACAAAATACCAAAGAAACATTTGCACCAAGAGCGGGATATTGCGAAAAATTTCAACGTAAATAGTGGCCGGGGTACTCAGCCACTTTGCTGGCGCGGTGCGTAAAACGCCCAGCACTGAACCGAGCGAGAACGCGATGATCCATGCAGAAATCGATACCAAGAGCGTCCACATCAGCCCGGACATGAGCCAACCCAAATAGGTCATGCCGCCAGACGGTGCTTGCTCTAAAAAAACCTTCCAATCCATTTTATGTTCCCAAAGTGCCGTCTGAATTCCTCACATTGATGCATGTGAAGGGCGGCTGGTGATGGTGTTTGGAAAGGCGCCACGATTTATGATCGCGCGCACGTATACAAAAGCTGTTCAATACAGGTGGTTAAGCAAATAACCAGAAACTATCTTGTTTCCCCAAACAAAACGGGGAACCGATTTCTCGATTCCCCGTTTCGGGGTGCAGCTTGCTGATTATTCCGGGAACGCTTGCAGCACGAACGCTGCTTTGAGTAATGGGCTCATTGGCATGCCAATGGTTTCGCCGGAGGGCAGCTTGTTGATGAACCACTTGTCGTAGATTTTGTTAATGTCGCCCGAGCGCATCAGGTTAGCCAGCGCGCGCGCAGCCACAATCGCGAAATCACCATCGTTTTTGCGGAACATGATGCCGTACGGATCGTACGAAAGATAATCGCCAACGACGTCAAAATCTTTTGGTTTGTCATCTTTGGCTGTCAAACCGTAGAGCAACACATCGTCCATCGAGAACGCCGCCGCACGACCGGATTTAACAGTCAGGAATGATTCAGCATGATCCTTGGCATTCAAAAATTTGATATTCAAATTTTCTTTGTCCGACAGCGCCTTGATGACACGCTCGTTGGTGGTGCCCTGCGTAACCACGACGGTTTTGTTCTTCAAGTCTTTGTAGGTCTTGATTTTTGATGATTTCTTTACCAGCAATTTGGTGCCAGTTACGAACGTGATGGGCGCGAAGGCAACCTGCTTTTGACGCGTCAGATTGTTCGTGGTGGAGCCACATTCAATATCAATGGTGCCATTGGACATGAGTGGAATACGTGTTTGTGAAGTCACCGGGTTGTATTTAACCGCGAGTGTTGGCATGGCCAGTTCTTTTTTAACTTCTTCAACAATCGCCATACACAAATCCATCGAGTAACCAATCGGCTGCTGCTTGTCATCAAGATATGAGAATGGGATCGATGTTTCGCGATGGCCAATCGTGATGGAACCCGCATCCTTAATTTTCTTTAGTGTGCCGGTAAGTTCCTGCGCGAATGTGGGTGTAGCCAGCGATGTCGTGGCAACGACAGCGGCAAGCAGCGTCGCGAGTTTGGAAAACTTCAACATAAAGTGTTACTCCTCATACATGTTATGAAAAAAAATGGGTGCGCGAAATTATTTTGGGCGCGGTTGCAGGCTCTTGTCCGGCATGGTGCTTATTGCGTTGCTTGGTTTGCAGGCCCGAGCCTGCAGGCCATCCCGGATTTCACCTTTACTGCGACTAAATTTTCATGAACCGCTGTTACCGCGATTTCAAAACCAGTGTACTGACTTCTAAAAGCAATGTCTATGCCGAGCAAACTGCTGTCGCGAAGCTTTGACATTTTAATTGCCGCTAGCGATTTCAATCAGAGCCAGCCTTCCTCGTGGGAATGACCTGATCTGCACGTGAGCGCACTTGAGTGCTGGGGTGCGATTGGGCGCAGTCGGGTCGAGCGCCTCAGGTAAGGAATTTATCGGAATCAGTCAGTTTCGTCTAATACCGATTATGCATAGCGAGGACGGCTTGAAGAAGCCAAGTTATATCGGTCGTTTGGTTGATCCGTTGCCGATAGCTTTGTTTGCATTCGCGTGGTCTATATTCCCGCTTGCATTTCGGCTGGCGCGCTTGGTTGCTCCGGGTCGCTTGATTTTCAATTTTGATTCACCCAAGCTCGCTTCCAAATACATCCACACCTGATTTAATAATGGTTTCACTGAATGGCGTTCACGATACAGCCTAATTTCCATTTCGCCACACCACAGGGGACCGCCCGCCAGTGCCAGCTGGTGACTCTTGAGTTCGCGGGTCACCGCGCTATCGGGCAGCCACGCCACGCCGTGTCCCTCGACCGCCATCACTTTCAGCGCCTCGGCCATATCGGTCTCATAGCGTCGCCGCAAGAAATGCGGACGGCGTGCCGATTCCAGAATAATCTCAACCATGCGGCCCAGAAATGCGTTGGGCGAATAGGCCAGATGCGGCACAGGATTGGTGGCTTTACCAGGCAGCGTGAAGGTCGGTGACCCATCGCGCAACGCCTTTGCGTAGGGCCGAAAATGCTCCGAGCCAAGCCGCAGCATCGCGTATCGCTTGGTGTCCAGCTGAATCGGCTGTTCGGGGTGGTGATAGCACATCAGCAAATCGCAATTGCCCTCCACCAGGGACATTACCGCGTCATGTACGTTAAGCGCCACCAGTTTGGTCGCCAATGGTGCGCCATCGAAGTAAGTGCGTTCCAGTTTGGTGAGCCATTTAGGATAAAAGTTGAGTGACAGCGCATGGGGTACGGCAAATGACAACGTGTCCACCGGAATGGGACGCTGTCCGCGCAGCGTTGAGCGTGCATCAAAAACGTCTTGAACGATCGCGGCAGCTCGCTCGCGCAGGGTTTCTCCTGCCGGGGTCAATTTGGTCGGATAGGCCGAGCGGTCAATCAGCTCGGCACCGATCCAGTTTTCCAGCGCCTTGATGCGGCGGCTGAAAGCAGGCTGCGTGACGTGGCGCAGCTCAGCCGAACGCGAAAAACTGCCCGTCTCGGCAAGACTTAAAAAATCCTCAAGCCACTTTATCTCCAATGTCTCTATCCCTTTTGCATGATGTGGTTTTCATAATATTTGGTGACAGATCCTGCACCAGACCAGTAGAAAATCTGATGATTTCGTTTGCCAACGCCATTGTTGCGTCAATAGAGTTTGCCTCAAACTGCGTGCCTCGCACCACCATTGGCAATTCGGTACATCCCAGCAAGAATATTTTCGCGCCGCTCGCGGTCAGGCCATCAAGCGTCATTAACATTTCATGGCGCGCTTCCGCCATGCGTCCTGCCTTCACCAAAGCAATCACCGCCATGATCCGCGCCTGGCTTGAATCATCGGGCCTGTACAACGTTACCCCAAATTTTGCCGCACGTTTTTCATAAAGGCCCAGCTGATGCGTGCCGTTGGTTGCGAGCAGCATGGCGTTGTCCAGATTCGCGCGCTGCAATTGTGTGAGCGCCGCATCAGCGATATGAATAACTGGAATATTTGCCGCCGCCGCGACCTGGTCCGCCCAATGATGGGCGGTATTGCAAGCGATCACGATTGCCTCGGCACCTGCAGCTGCCAATGCCTTAGCCCCTGCGCACATCGCCGGGCATGGCGACGGATAAAGATCCGATTTGCCTTGTGCGGTAGCAGCAATATAGACATTACGATCGGGAATCTGCGGGATATTCCAAACGATCATCGGCACATGTTCCTGATCGCGCTTGGCAGGCGTTGCATCAATCACTTTTTGCATCAGATCCACCGTCGCGGCCGGGCCCATACCGCCCAGAATGCCAATGGTGCGCAAAGGCAAAGATTTATTGTTATCGAGACTCTGGTCGTTTGGCTTCATTTAAATATCATATCCGCGGCGGCTGGCGGCGGCCAATGCTGTTCTGTTATTAAAAAATCGCTGGGTGAAAATAGTTATGCTTGTGCGGCATAAACTATTATTACGGCTTAAGCAAATGCCGGTTTGCACAATGCAGAATGTAATGTAGAAAGCGGCTTCTGCACTTGGCGCTGTTTGCCAATTGCGATGCCATGGCATAAAGTTCATAAAATATGCGAACAATGTTCGTTGAAAGTTAGGCTGGCGCGTACCGCATGAGTGCATACCCGATGCGAGTGATGAAGCTAAAGCCAGGTCCGCACACATATTTTGTTAAAAAAGAGAACCACCATGCAAGCCTTCTCGATGCGTCGTTTATTTTCCATGATTTCTGCACTTGGCATTAATGCCGGTGTCGGCTTAATGTTGGGTGCCTTCGGTGCAATCGTCTCATTGGCTTCATTCGCCCATGCGGATGCTGCGCCGCATTATACAAAAGCCTCAAAAGTGGCAAAAGCAGTCAATTCAGCCAGCGGCATCGTGCCGCCGAAGCTGGTGCTGGTCGTGATTGTTGACGGCCTGCCGCAAGAGCAGCTACTCAAAAATTACGACCTGTTCGTGCCTGATGGCTTTCGCCGCTTGATGGATCATGGCGCGCGCTTTACCGATGCGCATCAAGGTCATGCGTTCACCGTGACCGCAGTAGGTCATGCGGCGGTGCTGACCGGCGCCTATCCCTACCAGCACGGAATCATTGCCAACGAATGGCGTGATCGAGATGGCAAATCGATGTATTGCGTGCAGGATGAAAGATACAAATACCTCGATGGCTCGGCCACCACCGATGAGGACGGCACCAGCCCGCGAAATCTGCGAGTGAGCACGGTTGGCGATGAATTGAGATATGCGACCAATAATCAATCAAAGGTATTTGCCGTATCAGGCAAGGATCGGGGTGCGATTTTGCTGGCGGGTAAAACCGGCACGGCCTATATGTACATGAGCAAAACCGGCAGTTTTTCCAGCAGCAGTTATTACATGGCAAAGCATCCCGATTGGGTCACGAAGTATTTCGAAAGCAAACCGCAGGACAAATATTTCAAAAAAGTCTGGGAGCCGTTGCTGGAGCCGAAAGCTTACGAGCGCTCAGTGAGCGACGGTCAAGCCTACTCGACCAGCTTCAAGCAAATGTCGGTGCGTTTCGGCATGCAATACGGCACCGCGATGGAGTCCCCGAATGAGGTCTTTTATGGCCAGCTGCTGAACGGTCCGTTTGGCGATGAAATGACGGCCAATTTTGCCAAGGCACTGGCGGCAAATGAGAATCTTGGCCGTAATCCCGCCGGCGCGACCGATATTTTAGGGGTGAGTTTTTCGAGCCACGATTACGTCAATCACAATTTTGGCCCCGAAAGTATGCAATCGCAAGACCACCTCCTGCGCCTTGACCGCCAGCTCGCCGATTTTTTTCAAGCGATCGATCAGCGCGTCGGCAAGGAAAATGTGCTTATCGTTCTGACCGCCGATCATGGCTTCATGAATGTGCCCGAATACAGCCAGGCGCGGCAATTTGATGCGCAGCGCGTTGATGCGGGCGATCTACGCAACGCCGTCAACCAAGCTCTCGAGATCAAGTTTGGCGTGCCCAAACTGGTCAAGCAATCGATGACGGGCGGCCTCACGCTCGATTACGCGGCCGCCGAGGCGAAAGGCGTTTCGCGCGACACGCTCGAACAAGCGGCATCCCATGTGTTGATGGCGCAGTCCGCGATGAATTATGTTTTTACACGCACCCAGCTTGAAGCAGGCAATATGCCGGACACGCGTATCGGCAAGCTCGTCGTACGATCATGGGATCGTCATGCCGCCATTGATCTCGTCACGATCCTGAAACCGTTTAATTATTTCCAGTCCAAAACCACCAAGACACCCGTTGCATGTTCGCACGGCACACCTTACAGCTATGACACCAACGTGCCACTGATGATACAAGGCGCAGCTTGGATCAAGCCCGGCCGCTACACCGCGCCCGCTGAAGTGGTCGATATTGCGCCGACGTTGTCCGCTATTTTGAACACGCGACCCCCGAGCGCAGCAGAAGGCAGGGCGTTGACGGAAGCGATAAAGATGCAGGCGCATTAAAACATAAACACCAGCATGGTCGGGTGTGGTGGAGAACATTTGCCTGCTAAGCCCCGCCCATGCTAGAGTTTAAAATTGCTTCCCTCTCCAGCGGGGCTTAAAACGCTTTGGCTGCTAAAGCAATGCAACCAGAGCAGCTAAACCAACAACGCCGCGGCCACATTCCTACCCTCTCCCGCCAGCACGTTGTAAGTCCGGCATGCGGCAGCAGTGTCCATGACTTCAAAGCCAGTACGCGCCTGCGCAAATGCGGCCACGATGCGCGGGTCGGGAAAGCGGAAAGTCTTGCCTGAACCGAATATCACCAATTCCGGTTTTAAGTCGAGCAAGTGCGCAAAGTCAATAACTGACAACGTGGACAAATCGGCAATCTGCCACGGATCAATAATCTTATCCGGTGTCACGATCAGGGCGTGATAAATCGGCTGGTTATTGACCGATACGCTGCCGTCGTCATGACCGGTAATCGCGTTCAAGCCAACGGTATTATTGAGATGTAATTTCATATCGAGTCATCAAATTGTGAGGTGTGGCAGTCTGATTTTGGCACGTGCTTTGCGCGTCAGCTAAAATCGTTTGTGTAATGCATAAAAGCGACATTATTATAAAACAAACTCCTCCCTGGTCTTATCCACATGACGCATGAATTCAACCGCATAAAACGTCTGCCGCCTTACGTTTTCAACATTACTTCTGAACTCAAAATGGCCGCGCGGCATCGCGGTGAAGACATTATCGATTTATCGATGGGCAATCCGGATGGCGCTACGCCGCTCCATATTGTCGATAAATTAGTCGAAGCCTCAAAACGTCCGAACACCCATGGCTATTCAGTTTCCAAAGGTATTCCGCGCCTTCGCAAGGCAATTTGCGATTGGTATAAACGTCGTTATGACGTGGAATTCGATCCCGATTCCGAGGCAATTGTGACAATTGGCTCCAAAGAAGGGCTGGCGCATCTGATGCTCGCCACGCTCGATCAGGGCGACACCGTGCTGGTGCCGAATCCGAGCTATCCGATTCATATTTACGGCGCGGTGATCGCCGGTGCGCAAATAAAACATGTGCAAATGACCGACGGCGTGGATTTTTTTGCCGAAGCAGAAAAAGCGATCAAGGAAAGTTATCCGAAACCGAAAATGTTGATCTTGGGTTTCCCATCAAACCCCACCGCCAAGTGTGTGGAACTGGAATTTTTCGAGCGCATTATTGCGCTGGCCAAAGCAAACAACGTACTGGTAGTGCACGATCTGGCTTACGCCGATATTGTTTACGATGGGTGGAAAGCCCCGTCGATCATGCAGGTGCCGGGTGCGCGCGATGTTGCAGTGGAGTTTTTTACGATGTCAAAATCCTACAACATGGCCGGTTGGCGGATTGGTTTTATGGTGGGTAATAAGGCCTTGGTCGCGGCACTTGCCCGTATGAAGGGCTATCACGATTACGGCACCTTTACGCCGATTCAGGTCGCCGCCATTGCCGCACTCGATGGCCCGCAGGAATGCGTGGCTGAAATTGTGGCTGAATACCAGTTGCGCCGCGACGTGTTGCACAAAGGTTTGGCAGAAGCTGGGTGGATCACCGAAAAACCCAAAGCCTCAATGTATATCTGGGCGAAAATCCCCGAGTTTTACGCTGGGATGGGTTCGCTCGAATTTGCGAAAAAATTATTGGCGGATGCAAAAATTTCGGTTTCGCCCGGCGTCGGTTTTGGTGAGTACGGTGATGACCATGTGCGCTTTGCGTTTGTTGAAAACACCGAGCGGATGCGGCAAGCGGTGCGCGGGATTAAAGACATGTTTCGTAAAGATGGTTTGTTGAAATGAAGCCTATACAGGTTGGGTTGTTGGGGCTGGGTGTGGTCGGTGGCGGGACCATTGAAGTGCTGCGCCGTAATCGCGAAGAAATTGCTCGTCGCGCCGGCCGCGAGATTCGCATCACGCACGCGACTGCCCGTGACATCACCAAGCCGCGCGCATTTTCGCTCGACGGGATCGAACTGATTGCGGATGCTGAAAAACTGGTTACGCATCCCGACATCGAAATTGTTTGCGAATTGGTCGGCGGCGATACGCTCACCAAAGACTTGGTATTGAAAGCAATTCAGAATGGCAAACATGTTGTGACCGCGAATAAAGCGCTGCTTGCGATCCACGGCACCGAGATTTTTGCCGCGGCGCAAAAGCATAAGGTAATGGTCGCGTTTGAAGCCGCGGTGGCGGGCGGGGTGCCGATTATCAAGGCGCTGCGCGAAGGTTTGACCGCGAATCGAATTGAGTGGATTGCGGGCATCATTAACGGCACCTCAAATTTTATTTTGTCCGAGATGCGCTCGCGAGGTGCCACGTTTGATTCCGTATTGAAAGAAGCGCAGGCCAAAGGTTACGCTGAAGCCGATCCCACTTTCGACATTGAGGGCATCGATGCCGCGCATAAGCTGACGATCCTGTCGGCCATCGCGTTCGGAATTCCGGTGCAGTTCGACAAAGCCTATACCGAGGGTATTTCGAAGCTCACCGACAAAGATATTAAATACGCGGAGCAACTCGGTTATCGCATTAAATTGCTCGGCATTACGCGCTGGACGACAGCCGGAATCGAGCTGCGCGTCCACCCCACATTGATCCCTGAAAAGCGTTTAATCGCGAATGTGGAAGGCGTGATGAACGCAATTTTAGTAAAAGGCGACGCGGTTGGCGCGACCCTGTATTACGGGCGCGGCGCGGGGGCGGAAGCCACGGCCAGTGCGGTGATTGCCGATTTGGTGGATGTGACACGCATGCTCACCTCCGACCCTGAGCATCGCGTTCCGCACCTCGCATTTCAGCCCGATCAGCTGCGTGATACACCGATTTTGCCCATCACCAAAGTTGAGACGGCGTACTATTTACGGCTATCCGTTTTTGATAAGCCCGGGGTGATGGCGGATGTGACACGTATCCTTGCCGATAGTCATATTTCGATTGATGCGATGTTGCAAAAGGAGGCAGAAGAGGGCGAAGATTTGGTGGACGTAATTATCCTCACGCACCGCTGTATTGAGGAAAATGCCAACGTGGCGATTGCAAAAATCGAAGGTTTGGCGACGAGTTCCGCCAAGGTAGTGCGGATTCGTTTGGAAGAGCTGAATTAAAAACGTCGAATTGAAAACCCGAATCTGAAAATGGAATATTCGTCATGAAGTATTCATCTACGCGCGCCGCTAATGCCAATTCGGCCGAACACCCGAAATCGTTTTGCGATATTTTGTTAGAGGGATTGGCGCCCGATGGCGGCCTGTATCTGCCACAGACTTATCCAGTGCTAACAGAAGATGAAATGGTTAAGCTGCGCCCGCTTTCATATGCTGATCTGGCGTTTGAAATTATTCAACGCTTCGCTGACGATATTCCCAGCGAGGATTTACGCAAAATCATCAGCAAAACGTATACCAAGGCGGTATTTGGCACGGATGACATTACGCCGATTAAAACCCTCGAGCCCGACCTGCATTTGCTCAAATGCTCCAACGGCCCCACGCTCGCATTTAAAGATATCGCGATGCAATTTTTAGGGCATTTATTCGAATACGTGCTGACCAAGCGCCATGCAGAAATCAATATCCTTGGCGCAACATCCGGTGATACCGGTTCTGCCGCCGAGTACGCGATGAAGGGCAAAAAAGGCGTGCGGGTGTTTATGTTGTCGCCGCACCAAAAAATGTCGCCATTTCAATGCGCCCAAATGTTTTCTTTACAGGATAAAAATATTTTTAATATTTCGGTACGCGGTGTATTTGACGATTGCCAGGACATGGTGAAAGCGGTATCGAATGATCTGGAATTTAAAGCGAAATATAAAATTGGTGCGGTCAATTCAATCAACTGGGGCCGTATTGTCGCGCAGGTGGTTTATTACTTCAAAGGCTATTTCGCGGTTACAAAATCGAATGAAGAGAAAGTTTCGTTCTCGGTGCCATCGGGTAATTTTGGTAACGTGCTCGCCGGCCATATCGCCCGCATGATGGGGCTGCCGATCAAACACCTGATTGTGGCGACAAATGAAAACGATGTATTGGACGAGTTTTTTAAAACCGGCCAATATCGCCCCCGTAAAACCACTGAGACCCGCCAAACCTCCAGCCCTTCGATGGACATTTCCAAGGCCTCAAATTTTGAACGTTTCCTGTTGGACCTGGTGTGGCGTGATCCCGCTGTCGTCCGCGAACTGATGCGTAAGGTGGATCAGGAGGGTGGTTTTGATATCAGCCACTGCCCGTACTGGAAGCGTCTACCGGCGTTCGGTTTTATCTCAGGCGCCAGCACCCATGCTGACCGCATGCGCACCATTCGTCATGTTTGGGAACATTACAAAATCGAGATCGACACACACACCGCAGACGGGCTTCGTGTTGCGGAACAACATCGGGAAGCGGGCGTGCCGATGATATGTCTAGAAACCGCATTGCCGGCGAAATTTGAAGCCAGCCTCGTGGAGGCGCTCGGTCATAAACCGATGCGACCGGCGGGTTTTGAGGGCATCGAATCACTGCCACAACGGTTTGAAGTGATGGATATAGATGTCGCGGCGGTGAAGGCAAAAATAGCGAGTGCGGTTGGGGGATAGATAAGCGCGGTTTGTTATAAGCGTTTATAAACGGTGGGCAGGTGGGGTAGTTTGTAGCGGATGGCGGGGGAATGGCGTTGGGATTGGTTTTGCATAAGAGCTTGTTGATTCTGACAGAAGTGGCTTTGCAAATTCGTACAGTCGTTTATACGCATATGGAGTCAGGTCTTTTATTATCATATTTCTCAAAAATATTAAGAATAAAATAAACATCAAATGTAATAATGAAAGACCTGACCCCAGCTTGCAAAAGCGATGTAAAGAAAAATGTGGTGGAGCTTTAGGCTGCGAAAAACCATGACCACGAAAAAAAACTGCCCTAAATGCAACTATTGTTTTGCAACTACCAAATTTTTTTTTGGTGCTATGAGCGCAGAATTCCGCTGCCCTCAATGTGAAGAAAAACTTTGCGTTGAAGTATCTTGGGGAAAGCTCGTTGCTTGCATCATATTCAACCCATTTATTTTATTGTCCGGCACGGTAGGCATTATCTCTATGCCTCCTGCGTTGAAAGTTGCGTTGTTTACGTTTTTAGTTGCTGCCTCATTTTGGTTACCAATTGCTGTTGCAATCAACGTTCGCAAAGCATCTTATTGACTTTGCACCACCACCTACAGCTACGATATTCAAGGCCGCGTCACCGCCAAGAGTCAGAATGTATCCAGCCTGACCCAAGCCCACAGCTACCGCTACAACGCCGCCGGGCAGATGGATCAGCTGACCACCGCCAGCGGACAGGTGATGGGCTACGGCTACAGCAATAATCGGGTGACGAGCATCAGTGTGAACGGTGTGGCGCTGCTCGGCAGCGTCACCTATGACCCGTTCGGCCCCGCGGTGGCGTGGCTATGGCCGAGTGCGACCACGCCAGCACTCAAAACCTACCGGGATTACGATCTCGATGGCCGAATGATTCGCTGGGAATTGAAGAATGGCGTCAGCTACATTCAACGCGATGTGGTGTGGGATAACGCTAGTCGGGTTACCAATCTGAAAGACCTGCTCACCACCACCCAGGCCAATAACCAGGGCTTCGGCTACGACGCGCTGGATCGATTGTCCACGACCACACTGGGCACCACCACCACGCCGATTCAAACACTTGCCTACGACGCAATTGGCAATCGCACTAGCGCCACCATTAACGGCATTATGTCCACGTACCACTTGCCAACCAACAGCCACAAGCTGACCAGCACCGTCGGCGGTACCAATCCGCGTGCGTTCACGTATGACGCGATGGGGAATCTGACCAATGATGGCAAATATACGAACACCTATTTGAACAACGGCAGATTACGCACCGTGGTGTGGACAGCGGGCACGACCACCAACACCGTCACCTATGACCTTAATGCCTTGGGGCAACGTGTACGCAAGACCGCGCCGTCCAGTGTGGGCGGGTCACGGCTGTTTATGTATGACGAGGCAGGACGGCTGACGGGGGAATATGACTCGGCGGGGAATTTGGTGCAGGAGACCGTTTGGCTGGGGGATTTGCCTGTGGCAACGTTAAGACCGCAGAGCGGCAGCACGACAACGCCGATTGCGATTGATATCTTCTACGTTCATGCCGATCATTTGGGCACACCAAGAGCGATCACCCGACCCACGGACAACAAGGTGGTGTGGAGTTGGGAGAATACGGAGGCGTTTGGCAACAATGCGCCAAATGAGAATCCATCCGCGCTCGGTGCGTTTAAATACAATTTGAGGATGCCGGGGCAGTATTGGGACCAAGAAACTGGCAATTTTCAAAATTATTTCCGCGATTATGATTCATCACTTGGGCGGTATGTGCAGAGTGATCCGATTGGTTTTTTTGGCGGAATCAATTCCTACGCTTATGTGAGTGGCGCCCCGCTAGCCAAAATCGATCCTTGGGGACTCGCGGAATGCACATTTACTATGTCGACTGGGCAAATGTCATGTAGACCCGCCAATCCAAGAAACCCTGCGGTTGTTATTCCCGCGGCGTCTGGTAACAATGGCGATGGTCAGCAGTGCCGAAACAACCCGGCTTGCACTGCAATCCCTAATCGAGGACCTATCCCAACCGGATGTTGGCGGTGGACTGATGGCGCAACGGGCAAGCCGAATGGCCGGGTTTTAGAACCCTGTCCGGGAACAAATACAAACAGTACCGAAAACCGCACGCTGATTCGTTCACATAGTTGCGCAAATCCCTTCGGCCCTGGAGTTGGGCCGCAGTATTGTTCAGAAGGGTGTGTGACCGGGACAGCTCCAGATATTCAGAGACTTAACGGACTTATTGATGCTGAACCAGGAAGTACTCTACGGGTCGTCCCATGAAAAGAAACATACTCGTAATCACCTCTGTTATTGTCGCTGGTCTCCACATTTCTCTCGCGGCAGCTCTCGATAAAGAAGCTGCTACTCAAAATGAAGATAAACAGACGCGCTTTGCGGAACGCGTTGTTGCCATACAACTTGTCCGTACGCTGAGCGCTGACGTTCGAACGACACGAGAGAAATGCTTGTTGGCATGCCCTGAAACGGGTGCCGTGGAGCTTGCTATCGGTTTGATGGGCGTCGCCCAAGGCAAAGCCTCGGCAGACGGATTAGTCAATTTGTTGGGTCTTCGATTAGATGGTGCTGGTTCCGAAGAGTTGAGTTGCCAAATTCTTATCCGCGGTGCCTCCGTATTACGTTCTCTCGAGCAAATGCAACCGAAAAAAATTCTCGAGCACTGTCAATCAATTTTCACAGAATTGCGCAAGCGCGAACTTGCTGGTGTCTCTGACGTAAAGGTCGAGCAGGTGTGCCGTTCGGAAGCCGAAGTTCGTAAGATCAAAGATTCTTTCCTCAAGGCGGTCAAATCGAAGACTAAGTGCGAGCAGTAGTTTATCCCGATCATTTGGGGACGCCGAGAGTAATCACCAGACCCACGGATAACAAGGTGGTTTGGAGTTGGGAGAATACAGAGGCGTTTGGGAATAATCTGCCGGATGAGAATCCGAGTGCGCTTGGAACCTTTAGCTACAATTTGCGGATGCCGGGGCAGTATTTTGACCAAGAGACAGGGATACACTACAACTATTTCCGAGATTACGATCCGACGACCGGGCGCTACACTGAGTCCGATCCAATTGGGCTGAAGGGTGGCATTAATACCTATGCTTATGTGGGAGGGAATCCGCTTAGTCTTTTCGATCCTAGCGGCTTATTTACTTTTCTAGGCGGAGCTGGCGGTAGCTATGTCGTTGGCGGTGGAGTAGAAGGAAGCGGAGGAATCGCCATCAACCCCGGTTTTGGTGGTGATTGCGCGGATGTTAGCTTATTCGGATCCGGCGGATTCAACGTTTCTGCGGATTTATTTATTGGTTTTGTTAAAGGCCCGATGAGCAATGTACGCGGCCCAACAAATAACCTTAACATCGGCCTCGGACCTCTAAGCGTGTCTGTTTTTTTTGCGACTGACGGAAGTGGCGCTATTGGAGGAACAATTGGTCTTGGCCCAGGCGTTCCGCCGGCGGGAGCCTCAGCATCGAGTTCGAATACCGTCGTTGCTTCTGCCCGAGGGGGCTCTTCTTCATGTGGATGCAAACCATGAAAACGCGACGCAAATACTGGATGTTAATCGTACTTTTTTTTACAATAGGTTTGTTTTCGTTGTTTTTAGCAGTTACTTTAAGTGGAGCGTTTTTCGTAATAACGCTTGTTGTACTAATCGCAACTGGGATCGGTTTGATGAGCTTGACATGTGAGCATTGTGGTGCATCCCTTTTATATAGAAGCGAGAAAATATTTGGCTCCAGCGCAAAAACTTTCTGGCCGGCATTGCCTCACTCTTGTCCTCATTGCCATTGTAAAGTTGACTAGTGGAGAGACCGATCCCTCCGGTGGAGCCCATAGTTGTTGGCGTTGCAGTGTTCGGAGCCGGTTTCGCAATTGGAGGCAGCGAGCTAACGGCAAACACCGCTACCCAGCTCACTTATGATGGCGCGAACCCAGTGGTTGAAAAGCAGGGCGCAACGGTGACGGGTACCAAGCTCACCGGCTTGGGCATGGACAGTTACCTCACCCGAAAAGACGGTACGACAGAAACCTTTCCTCTGACGGATCATTTAGGCAGCGTGATTGCGCTCACTGATGCAACTGGAGCAATCGTGACGAATTACACTTATGAGCCGTACTGTGCCACGACACAGACTGGAACAACCTCAACCAATCCGCACCAATACACCGGGCGTGAGAATGATGGGACGGGGTTGTATTTCTACCGGGCGCGATATTACGATCCGCAACTGATGCGATTCATTAGTGAAGACCCGATTGGGTTGGCGGGTGGGATGAATTCTTATGCATATGTAAAAGGCAATCCGCATCGGTACACCGATCCTTTCGGACTTTGGACGATACAACTTGGCTTGTCTGGAACTTATACAACGCCTTTTGGCCGCGCTGGTGCTGGCTTTGCAGGAATCACGTTTGACTCTCAGGGAAACGTCGGAACTTACTGGGGAGGGGGGCTTGGATTAGGCATTGGGGCAGGAGGTTCTGGTGGGCTCAGCGTTCAAGGTTCAAATGCAAAAACGATTTGTGACTTACGAGGGCCTTTCGGAAATGTTAGCGCAGGTGGAGGCTGGGGGCCCGGTGCTATAGGTGAAGGATTCTGGGGGCCGAGCGATACTGGAACAGTAATTGGTGGTGGTGTTACGGTAGGGGCTGGGTTAGGTGCGACATCGTTCGATGGGATAAACAATACTTGGGTTCAACCCATGGGGCGGCTACGGTGAGATCTTGGAGGATTGTCGAAGCTACTTTGTTGATAATTTCAACGATATCGTTTTGTCTAGCAATATATTTGTCCTACCACTTCGTTAATACCCGACCAAAGATGTCGGAGCCTTTAAATGGTAGGGTTTACATTCATAGCGTCCACGGGCAGATGGGAAGCAGGGGTCAGGTCTTTCATTATTACATTTGATATTTATGTTATTCTCAACACTTTTGAGAAATATGATAATAAAAGACCTGACCCCATATGTTTGTTCTGTGAAAACGTTACATCATCAAGTTTAGACTATGCATTACGAAGTGGGGGGATCATTGAAGCATTAGTTGATACTGTAAATAAATGGGACTATCCCGGAGGCCCTCATGGACATTAATAAATTACGTCTTTCGCCTAAAAGTTCCTTCATCGGAGCAACCGCAGTAAAAAATTATTTTAAGGCTATCAGTATCTGTGTGCCAATCTTCGCATTGCATTACAGTTATGCAAATACATCGGCCATATGTCTCCCGCCCGACAAGCTGGCACCAAATGTAACTCTTGTATTGCAAAGTGCTTTTGAAAAAAGCGACGGTTTTTTTGAAGGTACCTTTGAATTGGAGAATAAAAATATAAGACCACAAATTCAAATTTCTGGAGATCGAATCGCCAACGATTTTTTTGTTTACTTCCCGGACGCAGCGGTTGAATTTAGAGATCTGAATGGGAGCTGGGTGCGACTAATCACTGATGCACCAAGCACATATTTATCGTCACCGCATAAATTAGAAGTCAAGAAAAACTCGATGGTGGTATTCAAAACGCCGCTGTTTTCAAAACAGATCGCTGGCCTTAGTGGGACGGATTTTCGTTTGGTGATAAGACTCTTTCGCCCCGCCCGCTGTATTGTTTCGGAAACGTTTCGTGCCTTTCCAGAGCGACAACCGGTAACGCACATTGAGGCGCAACTTTCAAACTAATAAAAGAAAAAATATGAGAGTTGTTCATGGATAAACAACTGAGAGTTTGAGGGGTACTGTCAACTTGCTGGAATCATGCGCTTTTCGATACATGGGTGACCTCATTCCAAAGTGAAAACGCTTGTGTTAGGACGGACCGGTACCACAGCGGGGGTCAGGTCTTTCATTATCACATTCAACG
>ENA-OFCD01000644-OFCD01000644.1-metagenomes-genome-assembly--contig:-NODE-644-length-21141-cov-6.509959_pt1 | contig 21141 bp, 20 predicted proteins | sample MGYA00153392_OFCD01 | MGnify analysis MGYA00153392
GCGAACGGCCGCGGCGCCGACGCCCTGCGACCGAGCACACCGCCCCACTGCCGGTCGCCGACGACGTTCAGCACCTTGGTCCAGGCGCCGACCCGAACCCCGACCGCCAGCTCGGGAACGGTCGAGCCCGCGGGCGCATGGGCCGAGCCCGTGACGATGAAGTCGACCGCGGGCTTGGCGGCGCCGGGTGCGGCCGTGCGCCGCAGCGACGACCGGCCGGGCTCGCCTTCCGGCTCGTCGGCGAGCGGCACCGCGACCTGATCCGGCGCGGGATACGGTGCGCCGGCGGCGTCGAAGCGGTAGGTCGCGCAGACGAGGATGCAGAACATGAGCTGCCCCTCGCCATCCATCATCAGCAGGCTCTGCGAGGCGAACGGCGTCGCGTTGAAGACGGTCGGTGACACGCGCTGGCCCCGCTTCAGGCTCTCAGACCCAGAGGCCCGCGTCGTCGAGGCCGACCGGCCAGTAGGGCATCGCCGACAACAGCTCGGCGGTCGCCATGTCGCCCTCATCGACCACCCACTGCAGCAGGAAGCACTCGGGCGCCACTGGCGGCACGGCCGTGGCGTTGAGTTCGTCGCACGCGAGCCAGTACTTGCGGATCAAGGCCACCGTGTAGGGATCGGAAACCGGCCCGGCCGGGAACTCGCGCCAGTTCTCCATGCGCGCCTGCTTGGCCGAACGCAGTTCCTCGTTAAAGGCTTCGGTGCGGTGATCCCACCACTCCACCGCATCGGCCAAGACCTTCTTCAGATCCTTGCGGTACTTCGTGAAGAGCTTGCGGTGCGCCTCCGACGCCTGCTCTAGCGGCGGCGACGAATCGACCACCGCCGCGCCGCTCAGGCGCAGGTCGCGCGGCGCAGCCAGCAGGCGGGCGATGCCGTCGCTCATGCCCTCTTCGGTCATGTATTTGGGCTTCATGTCGGCTCCGGTGCGGGTGCGGCGATCAGATCCAGCGGTCGTCCTTGTCGAGACCGAGCGGCGTGAAGACGAAATCGGCCAGGAACTCGGCGAGGTCGTCTGCCCGGCCGGGCAGCATCTCGATCAACAATTCGCGTGGCTCGACCGGCGCCTCGAGCGCCGCGAGGTCGACCAGGTCGTCATCGTCTTCGTCGTCGCCCCAGTCCTCGTCGTCGCCGCCATCGTCATCGTCCTCGTCGTCGCCTTCCTCGTCGTCTTCCTCCGCGGCGTCGTTCAAGGCCTGACAGCGCAGCGCCGACTTGCGAAAGGCCGCGATCACGGCCGGATGCGACACCGCCCCCAGCGGCCAGCGCGCCTCGAGCAGCTCCTCGATCTTGGCGGCGCTGCTGCCGGGCTCCTTCTCGCCGGCACGAAGCGCCTCCCACCAGGCTTGTGCGGTGGCTTGCGCGGCGCGCATCTCGACGAGGTAGTCGTTGAAGAGTTGTTCGTAGCTGTTCATGCTGTCCTCGACCGGTTTGCCGTGTGCCATGGTCGGCGCCCTCCTATTTAATCTTCTTCAGGAACGCGTTGGTCTTCGCGGTGCCGTGCCGTCTCGAGACCGTGCCGCCCTGTTTGCTGGAGCAAGGCCGGCAATGGCCTTTCGAGGTGGCGCCGACCGACTTGGCCCATTCCTTGAAGTCGGCGACGGCGTGGCAGCCGCCCATGTACCACGCGATGATCAACGGCGGCTGATGATCGGGAACGGTCGCATTGCGCCACTTGCACTTCCAGCACTTCTTGCCGGCGATCTTCGCGCGCTGAGCGTCGTTCGGCTTGCCCTCGGCCGGGCGCTTGTAGCGGTTCTTGCACGGCTCCTTGCCGTCCCAGCCGAACAGATTGTCGACGCGCGTCAGCGCCGCGGGCTCGATGATTCCGACTGGCGGCGTTGCGCAGTTCTGCCCCATCGGGTCGCCGTGGCGACACACGCCCTTGCCTTCGATCTTGACGGTGTGCGACCACATCGAGAACACCGCCTTGCCCTTGGTCTTGTGGGTCACGACGTTGCCGCCCTGCGTGGCCGCCTCGTTGCCGGTGCTGGTGCTGACGTTCGAGGCATCCTCGAGCGCCGTCGGCTCGCCGTCGACCAGCACCGTGCTGCTGCCCTTGTCGAGGTCGGCCGCGCTGCACATGTTCACGTACGGGATCGGCAGCGGCCCGGCGGGCGGCGGCGGCGGCGTCAGGCACACGTCGCCGGGTGCGACACCCTTGCCGCCGCTGCCCTTGTGGAACAGCCCCATGCCCTCGGCGAAAACGGTCAGGCCCATCGCGTTCGGCTCGTGGCGTCAATTGAGCTCGACGGAGCCGCCCTTAAGCGAGTTGACCCCGGTCGCGCGGCTCTGCACGTAGTGGCCCCGGATCAGCACCTTGCCGGCCCGCGTCAGCGTGATGCTCGCGCTGCCGCACTCGATCACGATGCGCTCGCGCGCCGACAGCACCAGCCGTTCGCCGTCGCTGTGCGCGTAGACGACCTGGCGCGGCGCGGCCGGCGCGGCCAGCACCCGCCCGAGGATGAGCGGCCGGCGCGAATCGCCGCCGTCGAACGCGATGACGAACTCGCGATCGACGTCTTCGTCCGAGAGTTCGAGGGTGCTGCGCGCGCAGACCGGCGCGCCTTGCGGGTCGACGCGCACCCAGGGGCCGTCGGCGGCGAGCGTGACCAGTCTGCCGACCAGCACCCCGAGGCGGGTCTCGCCCGGCATGCCGGGCAGCGCCGGGACGAGTCTTGCGAGAGTGTCGTCGCGCCCGCTCATGCTTGCCTTTCAATTGAGCCCGATCTTCGAGCCCTTCACGGCGACTTCGCCGGAGGCCTTCACGCTCACCTTGCCGGAGGCTTCGAGCAACAGATCCTTGCCCTTGATCGTGATCGAGCCGTCCTTCTTCAACACGATGCTGGCGTCTCCGGCCACCAGCGAAATCTCCTCGCCGGCATCGACGCTGAACTTCTTGGCGATGCTGTAAGCGTCGTCCTTGCCGACCGAGGCAGAGCGGCCCCCACCGATCTGTGCACCGTCATCGCCGCCGATGTTGTGCGCCTGCTTGCCGGCGACCTTGACGGCCCGGTCGCCACCGACGGTCGTGGCCTGGTTGGCACCGACGGTCGTCGTCTGCGCGGCACCGACACTGGTTGTCTGGTTCGCGCCGACGGTGATCGTCTGCGCCGCACCGACCGTCACCGCCTGCAGTGCGCCGATCGTGATCTCCTGCGCCGCCCCGACCGAGATCGTCTCGTTGACGCCGACCGTGTGCGTGCGCTGCAGTGTCACCGTCTTGGTCTCGCTGCTCCCGACCGTCACGCTGCGATTCGAGCCGACCGTGATCGTCTCGTTGGAGCCCACGCTCTCAGTGCGATTGACGCCGATCGTGATGCCCTCATTCAGATCGACCTTCTCGGTCCGGTTCTTGTGGATCGTGATCGTCTCGTTGTTGTCCACCGTCTCGGTGCGGTCGTGCTTGATGTGGCTGGTCTCGTCATGATCGATCGTCTTCGTCCGGTCGTGCCCCACCCAATGCGTCTCGTCGTTCTCGACCTCGATGTCCTGGTTCTTCTCCGCATGCAGCCAGACCTGCTCCGAGCCCTTCTTGTCCTCGAAGCGCAGCGCGTTCGCGTTCGCGGCGCTGCCGCCCTTGCTCGATCGCGTCAGGATGCCCGATTGCGTGGCGTTCGCGGGCAGATCCCACGGCGGCATCTGCTCGGCGTTGTAGACGCGGCCGGTAATCATCGGTTGATCGGGGTCGCCTTCGAGAAAGTCGACGACCACTTCCTGGCCCATGCGCGGGATGTGGACCAGCCCGAAATTCTTGCCCGCCCACGGGTGCGACACGCGCACCCAGCACGAGCTCTTCTCGTTTTTCTTGCCGAGCCGGTCCCAGTGGAACTGGACCTTCACGCGGCCGTACTTGTCGGTGAAGATCTCTTCGCCGCCCGGCCCCACCACCACCGCCGTCTGCGGCCCCTGCACGAAGGGCTTGGGCGTGCGCCGCGGCGGGCGGAACTGCTGGCCTGACGGGATCGCCGAGAAATCGCATCTGAACGCGCCGGCGCTGCTGTTTGCGCTGGTGTTCGATTCGTAGGCATCGACATGCGCATTCACTGCGATCGCAGTGATCAGGTACTTGTCATTCTGGTCGGCGCGCGGGTGCTTCGCGAGCTTGAGCAGGCGGCCCACTTCGATGCCGTGCGCATTCGAGCCGCCCTGCGCCATCTGGAAACGCGACTGGCGCTCGTCGAGCCGGTCTTCGGCCCACTGCGTGCCGTCGCCGGTCACGATGTAATCGCCTTGGAAATCGAACATCTCGAAGTCGGGCAGCGAATACTTGTGAGACTTCTTCGCGTCGGCCTTTAGGCTCGTCGACGGGCGTTCAAAGTCGTAGCTGGTGAGGGCGACCTTGTCGGTCTCCACCTCGCTCGCGAAGCTCCAGTCAGAGACGCATTCGGTGTCGGGCGACGACCCGCCCGCATTCTCGTAATAGGGCAAAGACTCGTATCCCGGTGCCGCATCGTGCGCGCTCTGCGAATCGACCAGCACGACCTTGCTCGTGCCTTCGCCGTGCTCGATGTACCAGTAGATGCCTTCGTGCTCGAGCAGCCGCGCGACGAAGTTGTAGTCGGTCTCGCGGTATTGCACACAGTACACCCACTTGCGGTAGCTGCGGAAGAGCTTGAACTCGAAGCTGGCGTTGCCGTGGTCCTCGAACACCTTCTTGACGATGTCGGGAACGCTCTGTTCCTGGAAGATGCGGCAATCGGCGGTGCGTGTGAGGAACCACAGCCAGGGCCGGACGCTGGCCTGGTAGCCGAAGTAGCGCCCGCGGTGCGCGCCGATGCCGAAGCGTGTGACGTAGCCGTGGAAGTGCCGCTGCTTGTCGTCGCGCAGGGCTACGCTCACGGTCATCGGCTTGCCGAGCAGGTCTTCGGGCTTCAGGTCGGGTTTCTCGCTGACGAGGCCGAGCTGCATTTCGCCCAGCATGCTCAGGCCTGCAGATGCGGTCATCGACTCGAACATCAGGTCTTTCGCCGGCAGCGGTGATTTGAGCGTGATGGGGACCGGCATGGGGGCTCGTGTTGAACGCATTCACGCCAGCAGCGTATGGGTCACTACGGTAAGGACCGGCGCCTCGCCGGTAAAGCGACCAAAGTCATGGCGGCAGGCTCCGTGGCCGACGTGGCCCCGAACGCGCGATGCGTCAGCAGGCGCTCTTGAACGCCAGCTCGATAACGCGCCCGCGCGCGTCGCTGCGGATGCGACCCTGGCAGTTGCAGACCTCGCCACCGAACACGGTGTCGGTTGCCCCAGCCTCGACGGGCGCCACACGGGCCTTGGCTGGGCTCCAGTCGATCCCGCAGCCCTCCGCACCGAAGGCGGCCCGCTCGGTGCGCATCAACGCGTTGATCGCAGACTCTGCAGGCGGCGCGGCGAAGCGGGCGACCTGCTCGCTGTATTCGATGCGCGGGTCACGCGTCGCCCGCACACGGCCGCCGTCCACGAAGTCGTATCGCAAGGTGACCACGCCCGAGTTCTGCTCGACGCGACAAGCCGCGAGCGGCGAGGCCGAGCGCGCCATCGCGTACAGCGGGCCGTCTTCGACGCTGCGTCGCAATTCCAGGAACCGTGTCGAATCCATCGCCTGCGTGGCGGCTTCTGCGTTCGCGCAAGTCAGCGGTGCGGGCGGCGCCGCTGTGAGCGCGGAAGAAAGCGGCAAGCCTGGCGGCGAGCACGCCGCGAGCAAGGCAATCGAGCCTGCCGACAGGCCACGCGCCATGCATGCGAGCCAACGCGCGCGCTCAGAACTGCGCATGCCAGCGCACGAGTCCGCCTTCGGTGTCGAGAAATTTCGACAGGCCGGCCAGGCCTCGAATGGTCTTCTTGATCTCGTCGGCATCCTTGTCGACCGGTTGCACATCGAAGGCCTCTCCGGAGAGGTGTTTGCTGAATTTGCCGAGGTCGGCATCAGCCACCGCATTGAACACCGAGACCAGACCCTCGGCGATCTCGGCGGCGCTCTTCTTGTTGGGATTGGCATCGATCCAATCCTGGCATTTCGTGCGCAGCGGGCTGTCGGCATAGGTCTGCTCGATCCACTTTCGGTTCGCCACCACGTTGCCTGACATCGCGCGAGCCTGATCCTCTTTGCTGCGCCGCCCGCTCGTGAACACGACACTCGGGTACGCCGCCTTCAAGGCATAGGCGCCGGCGCGTGCGGTCGCTGCCAAATCAAGCGCCTCGATGGCGGCGTCGGTGGTGGGCGGTGCGGCATCAGGCGCGGTGGCCGGCTTCGGCCCGGCCGCCTCGGTGCCGTTCGGCACCGGCAGCGGCGAGGCGATCACAGCCGAAGTGCCCTGGTCCACCACGGGCTGGTTCGCGCCGATGCCCAACGGGCCCGGGATGTTGGCGCCGGCCATGTCTACCTCGTGGGCCGGAGCCGCTCGCGGTCAGTCGAAGTCATAGCCGAAGTCGCCGTCGCTGACGGTCAGCCGGATGCGCTTCATCGCCTGCCCCGCCGCCAGCCGGCTCAGGTACTCCAACGACACCCGCGGCAGCACCGTGTTCGTCAGGATCGAGTCGATCACGCGCCCGCCCGACTCGGCCTCGGTGCAGCGCGAGACGACGAGCTCGACCACGTCGTCGCCATACTCGAACGGGATGCCGTGGTTCTGCGCCACGCGCTTCTTGATGCGGCCGAGCTGCAGGCGCACGATGTTGCCCATCATCTCGTCGGAGAGGGGGTAGTAAGGCACGACCACGAGCCGGCCGAGCAGCGCGGCCGGGAAGGTCTTCAGCAGCGGCTCGCGCAGCGCCTTCGCGATGCCTTCGGGCTCGGGCATCAGATCGGGGTCGCGGCACATGTTCATGACCAGCTCGCTGCCAACGTTGCTGGTCAGCAGGATGATCGTGTTTTTAAAATCGATGCCACGGCCCTCGCCGTCTTCCATCCAGCCCTTGTCGAAGACCTGGAAGAAGAGCTCGTGCACGTCGGGGTGAGCCTTCTCGACCTCGTCGAGCAGCACCACGCTGTAGGGCCGGCGGCGCACCGCCTCGGTCAGCACGCCGCCTTCGCCGTAGCCGACATAGCCCGGCGGTGCGCCCTTGAGCGTCGAGACGGTGTGCGCCTCCTGGAACTCGCTCATGTTGATCGTGATGACGTTCTGCTCGCCGCCGTAGAGCGACTCGGCCAACGCCAGCGCAGTTTCGGTCTTGCCGACACCGGAAGTGCCGCAGAGCATGAACACGCCGATCGGCTTGCCCGGGTTGTCGAGCCGGGCCCGCGAGGTCTGCACGCGCTTGGCGATCATCTCGAGCGCGTGCTTCTGGCCGATCACGCGCTGGTTCAGCGTGTCGGCCAGGCGCAGCACCGCTTCGACCTCGTTCTTCACCATGCGGCCGACCGGCACGCCGGTCCAGTCCTGCACGACGCTCGCGACGGCCTGCTCGTCGACCGTCGGCAGGATCAGCGGCGAATCGCCTTGCAGCGCGGTCAGTTGCGTCTGCAACGGCGCGAGCTCGGCGAGCAGCGCCTCGCGCTCGGCGACGCTCAGCCCGGGTTCGCTCAATGGCGGTTCGCCGGGTGCGGGTTCGGCCTGCATCGGCGCCCGCAGCTTCGCGCGAATCTGCAGGAGGCGATCGACGACGACCTTCTCTTCTTCATGCCGCGCCTGCAACAACGCGAGCCGCGTCTGCTCTTCGTCGATCGCCTTCATCGTGCGCTTGCGGCGCTCGGCCGTGTCGATGCCGATCGCCTCTTCGCGGCCGATGATCTCGCGCTCGATCTGAAGCCCTTCCAGGCGCCGCTGGCTGTCTTCGAGCGCCGGCGGCGTCGCATGCTGGCTGACCGCGACGCGCGCGCAAGCCGTGTCGAGCAGGCTCACCGCCTTGTCGGGCAACTGGCGCGCGGGGATGTAGCGGTGCGCGAGCCGCACAGCGGCTTCGATCGCTTCGTCGAGCAGCGCGACGCGGTGGTGCTTCTCGAGGATCGACGCCACGCCGCGAAGCATCAGGATCGCCTTCTCCTCGCTCGGCTCCGCCACCTGCACGACCTGGAAGCGCCGTGTCAGCGCCGGGTCTTTTTCGATGTATTTCTTGTACTCGGCCCAGGTCGTCGCGGCGATCGTGCGCAGCTTGCCGCGCGCCAGCGCCGGCTTCAGCAGGTTCGCCGCGTCGCCGGTGCCGGCCTGGCCGCCGGCGCCGATCAGCGTGTGGGCCTCGTCGATGAACAGGATGATCGGTTTGACGGACGCCTGCACCTCGTCGATCACCGAACGCAGCCGGTTCTCGAACTCGCCCTTCATGCTCGCGCCGGCCTGCATCAGGCCGATGTCGAGCACGTGCAATGCCACGTCTTTCAACTGCGGCGGCACGTCGCCGCGCGCCAGGCGCAGCGCGAAACCTTCGACCACCGCCGTCTTGCCGACGCCGGCCTCGCCGGTCAGGATCGGGTTGTTTTGGCGCCGGCGCATCAGGATGTCGATGATCTGGCGGATCTCTTCGTCGCGGCCGGCGACCGGGTCGATCTCGCCGTTGCGGGCGCGCTCGGTCAGGTCGGTCGCGAAGCGCTTCAGCGCCTCCTGCTTGCCCATCGCGGCCGGCGCGATCGCGCCGCTCGCCTCGCCGGGCTCACCCACACCTTCGGTCGCGCGCTGGCCCTGCTCGGGCGAGCCTTCGACGATGCGCGCGAAGTTGTCGGTCAGGTCTTCGATGCGGATGCGGTCGAACTGCTTCGAGATCGACAGCAGCGCGTTGCGCAACGCCGGCGTCTTCAGCATGCCGACCAGCAGCGTGCCGGTGCGCACCTGCGTGTCGCCGAACATCAGCGAGCCGTAGACCCAGCCGCGCTCGACCGCGTTTTCGACCCAGCTCGACAGGTCGGTCACCGACGACGCGCCACGCGGCAGGCGATCGAGCGCGGCGGTGAGGTCGCTGGCGAGCGTCGACGCGTCGATCGCGTTGTGTTTCAGGATGCGGTGCAGGTCGGAATCCTGCGTGTTGAGGATCTGGTACAGCCAGTGCTGCAGCTCGACATACGGGTTGCCGCGCAGCTTGCAGAACACGGTCGCGCCCTCGACGGCCTTGTAGGCGAGCGGGTTGAGTTTGCCGAACAGCGCGGTGCGCGAGATCTCAAGCATGGTGGGCTCCGTGTCGTAGCAGGAACGAGGTGTCGGGGCGCAGCCGCAGGTCGGTGCGGTCGCGCGCGGTCTTTGGGTCGACGCGCCCGAGCCACGCGGCGACCCCGAGCATCGGGCGCGCGCTCAACTGCGGCGAGGGCACGGCAGCGCCGGCGAGGCAGAGCTGCACATCCCACAGCAGATCGAGGCCGGTGTACTGGCGCACCCAGTCGCGCAGCTGCAGCCAGGCCGTGCCGCCGGGCAAAAAGTTGCGGTACTGCGCAAGCGTCAGCGGGCCGAGCGCGATGCGGAACTTGTATTGCCGGTCGCGCAATTTGTGCCCGGCGGTGGCCGTTCTGCCGAGCGCGGCCGGCGTGCTCGCGGCGCGCTCGGGCCGGTTGCGCGTGTGGCCGAGGCGTGTGCGATCTGCTGGGTCGATCGCCATCCAGTGCGCGATGTACGGCTCGATGCGCACCGGCACCTTGAAGAACTGCGACAGCATCTTCGTCAGCCCCTCGGGGTGCCGGCTGCGCGAGCCGAGCAGCCCGGCCTGGAACAGCCGCGCGGCCTCGGGCAGATGGCCTTGCGTGCGCTCTTCGGTGCCGAGGCCGAGCGTGGCACCGAGCCATGCGGCGAAGCGATCGTCGTTTGGGCGGTCGTGCTGCACCGCCGGTTGCGACTGCGCCCACGCGCGGTAGAACAGCGACAGCAGGCGGTGGTGAAAGATGTCGAGAAAGCGCGAGAGCGTCGGATCATTGCGGTAGCGCAGGCGCTCGCGCACGTACTCGGTCAGGTGCAGCGGCATCGGGCCTTGCGAACCGAGCAGGCCGAAGAAGCGCACGCCCAGCCGCGGCGCGGCCCCGCCTTCATGGGCGAAGGTGGCGAGCGCGGCGGGCGCGAAGTCGAGCTCGGGCTCCTGACCCAGCCGCAGCGCCTCTTGCGAAGGCCGCGAGGCCTTGCCGATGCGCGGCGATTCGGGCCGCAGCGATTCCACCCGGCGCATCAGCGCGAAAAAATCGAAGTGGTACGGCGCGGCCCCGACCGCCGCGAACAGCGCGGTCAACGCTGCTTGCCGTTGCGCGAGCGTCGTCGCGTTGACGGCAGCGTCGTCTCTTGCGGCCTTCATCACACCGTCTCCCGCAGGCCGATGCGTGGCGGCCAGCGCATCACCTCGCCGCGCTGCGGCGTACGCAGCGTGAGTTGCGTGAACGAGTTGATCGCCGCATGCCGCGCGAAGAAGCATTCGAGCACGCTCGCGAACAGGAACGCGCTGCTCCCCTGGTACGCGAGCTCGTCGAGTTCCAGCACGATCTCGACGCCGGTGCCGAAGCTCAGCGGCCCCTTGAACGGCAGCCGCCGCACGACCGTGCGCGCTGCGAGCGAGCGCACGCCGTCGGCCTGGCGCGACCAGCTCACGTCCTCGGGTGGCGCATACAGCCCGAGCATCGTGCGCAGCGCCGCGGCCGCGCGCTCGGGCGATTCGCCGATCAGCGACAGGTGGTTCAGCGTCAGGTGGCTGACAAGACTCCAGCCGAGTTCGCCGACGGGCCGGCGCGTGACTGGCCGCGTCGGCCCGCGCACGGCATCGACGCGCAGCACTGGCCCCGGCCCGTCGAGCCGCCACTGCGCCGCCGCGCTTTCGGCCACGCCGTGCGGCAGCAGCGTCGGCAGGTCGCGGTTGCTGACCCAGGCCGAGACCGAAAGCTGGCGGATGTCTTCTCGGTAAGGCGCGTGTTGCGGGTCGACCAGCGAGAGGTAGACCTCCTCGCCGATGTACGACGAGCGCATCCCCTGCTGCTGTTGCCGCTGCGACATCAGCCGCGGCTCGCGCCGCACCGTGTAGAAGCCGTGCGCCTCGCCTTGCGAGTGTTTTGAGCCCTCGTGGTAGGTCGCGTACAGCGGCGCGAAGCCCTGCTGCGCGACGCGACTGGTGCCGAAGCCGGTGACGGCATCGAGGCTGTGCACTTCGTAATCCATCGGCCGCGTGCGATCGGGCACGACGTGGTACTCCCACGCGCCCGGCCCGATCTGGATGCGGTCTAGCCGCTTGCGAAACAAGTTGATTGCCGGCGTGCAAAACAGCGCCAGGCTCTGTACATCGACCAGCGCTTCGAGCGCCGCATCGCCGCGCTCGAACAGCACGATCAGCTCGGCCTCGTCACCGCTGACCTGTGCGAGGCGCGCCGCGAGGTCGCCGAGCTCGAAGAAGAGCAGGCGCTGCGGCATCGCCGCGGCCTCCTGCAGCAGACGGTAGCCGGAGAACGCGCGCAGCGAGTCGGGCAGCAATGCCTCTTCGGCTGCGAAGCCGATCGGCCGCACGCTCTCGGCGCCGCGCCATTGCGTGGATAACGAAGGGCCGCTGCGCGGCGTGGATGACGAGCCGCCGTCGCGCGGCGTGGGTGCCTCGGCACCGCTGCGCAGCACGTTCACCAGCGTGCCCATCGCGGCGCCGAGCACGAGCTCGTGCAGGCGGAACGCGACTTCGTCGGGCGCGCTGATGTGGAACACGAGGCGGTCGATGCCGAGCTGGTCGAAGCGCTGGCCGCCGCCCGCGCGCAGGCGGATGCGCAGGCCGCCGCGCACGCCCTTCGCGCCTTGCAGCTGCGGCAGTTGCGCCAGCGGCAGGTCGGGCGCGTAGCTGAAATACTGCGCGCTCACCAGCTCTATCGGCCAAAGCGTGACCGCGTGCGCGGTGCGGAACTCGCAGTGCGTGTCCTGCCCGCGCGGCAGCTCCGAGATCAGCGCGGTGCCGCGCGGCACCGCAAAGCCGCGCGCGAGGTTCGGATCGGCACTGTCGACGGCCAGCCGCGCGATCATCATCGACGGCATCGGCGCGAGAAAGTTCGGGTAGGTCGCCTCCAGCAGGTGCGCTATCAAACGCGGCTGTTCGGCGTCGAGCTTGAGCTGCACACGCGCGGCGAGGAACGCGAAACCTTCGAGCAGGCGCTCGACGTACGGGTCGGTGACCTCCATGCCCTCCATGCCGAGCCGCGAAGCGATCTTCGGAAACTCGCGCGCGAACTCGCCGCCCACCTCGCGCAGGTGGGTGAGCTCGTCGCTGTAAAGGCGAAGGAGGCGGGGGTCCATCTAGTTCCAGGTTTTCGAGCCGGCACCAATCTGAAGGCCACCAAGGTCGTCGGTGAGCCGCTTCGACTCGGTCTCGAAGAGCTTGCCGACGATCGGGTTCTCCACGAGGACTTGCACGCCCCCGCGGCCACTGACCAGGCGCAGGTCGAAGACCTCTGCCTGGTCAACGAGTCCAACGTGAAGGTCGGTGCCCGGCGCGATGCGAAACACAGTGAGCCAGAGGCACGAGTTGCCCCACTCCCATGCGGAGAACAATCGCTCAGCCTCGGTTCGGGAATTCGGCCTTTGCGTCGACAGACAGACACCCGGCCGAGCGGGACTTCCCGTCTTGCTGGAATTGCCGCCCCAGGCGCGATAGAGAAGCAATCCCGGAGGCGCCTGCAGCAATCGCGGCGGTGAACTGAATCCTTCATCTTGCCAATTCCAAGCCATCGCGATCCCCCTAGCGCGTCTTCGGACGCACCGATGCCGCATCCCTGACCTCGACCTGCCCCGCCTCCAGGTCCAGCTGGGTGCGCAACAGGATCTCCAGCGGCACGGGCTGCGACCACAGGTGGCCGCGTATCTCGAACTCGATGACGTTGTGCGTGTCGAGCACGCTGCCGGCTTCGAGTGCGCGCACCTGCAGCGTGTCGGGCAGGATGCGCGGCTCGTAGCGCTGAATCGCCTCGCGGATCATGCGTTCGAGCACACTCACGTCGAGCCTCGACGCGAGCTGGCCCGAGAGCGGCGGCAGGCCATAGTTCAGCACGCTCTCGCTGATCATCGGATACCCCGCAGCCTCGGTGCCGAGCGGTTGCACCGCGTTGAACAGCGCCGAGAGATCTCGCAGCACCGCTTGCCGCAGCTGCGCCTTCGACATCACGCGGTGCTCGTCGATCTCGTGGCGCTCGCTGCGCGCGTCGTCGGTCAGCCGGTCGAGCAGCGCCGGCTGGAGTCGGTTGCGGACATCGGCGGTGACCATTCGGTCAGCCCGCGGGCTCGCCTTCGATGTCGGCCGGCGTCTCTGCCAACACGATCTCGCGCGTCTCCAGCAGTCCGAGCTCCGGGCCGCTGGTCGTGAACAGGCGCTGGCCCAGCCCGCTGAAATGATCCGGCGCCAGTTCCAGCCACTCGGTCGCACGCGAGAGCTGCAGCGCGCCCGTGGCGCTCGCGCCCGAGCCCACGTAGCGCGTGGGGATCAGCGCCACCGTCTGCCCGCCGTTGTGCAACTGAAACTGCGCTGGCGCCCAGACCAGATCGCGCAGATCGACCGGCGCCTCGATCACGACCTTGGCGACGGCCGCGAACGGCACCCAGCAGTAGCGCCCCTTGATCACGGCTTCGATCACCGGGCCAAGGCGCGAATCGGCATCGGCGATCCACTCGAACGCCTTGCCGTTGAGCGTGCCCGGCGTGGCCGGCGCGCCTTGAAACGCCTCGGTACGCAGCCGCGCAGCGCCTCCCGCATCGCCGCGCGCCTGCGCCTGCAATGCCTCCACCAGCCACGCGACCCAGGCCTGCGGCTGCCCGAACGCGATCGGCGTGGTCTTTCCCGCGAACACGGCCTCACGAACCAGCTCGCACTTCAGCGCCTCGCGGTAGGTGTTGACCATCGGCAGCGTGGCCGCGTCGAGCTCGCCGCACACCTCGAGTTGCGTCGATGCGCGCTGCCACTGGCCGAGCACGCACAGCAGCTGGAACAGGAACACGCGCAGCTTTGTGTCGGCCGCGTGCTCGCGCACCTGGCGCTGTAGCAGGTCGAGCGCGCCCTGCGGGTCCCCGGCGGCGATGAGTTCTTCGGCGTCTCTTGGCGACATCATCATCGTCAGGCCGGCAGGATTTCGTCGCTGAAGGTCGAGCCTGCCCCGCCGATGCCGGCCTGCTCCTGGCGCTTGTATTCGATCTCGACCTTGGTGAACGCGATCGTCACATGCTCCACCGCGATACCGCTCGGCTGCACCTCGATGTCGACATTCACGATGCGCGCATTCGACAGCATCATGCGGAAGTAGTCGAGCGCTTCGCCACCGGCCTTGCGCATGGTCAGCGTCGCCTCTTTTACCTCGTCGTTCGAGACAAGCGCGCTGAGCAGGCCGGTCGAGGCGGAATCGATGCCCTTGGTCAGCACCAGATTACGGTAGGAGCGGCGGCCCGTCGACTGGGTCGAGCCGATCGCCGTGTTGGCGGTGACGCCCCAGGCCAAGGTGTGCACGGCAATGTCGTCCGTATGGCCGCTGGTCGTGCCCTCGCCCTTGATTTTGCCGGCACGCTTGGTCACGACGTGCAGGAACACGTCGGCGACGGAATTGCCGCCGGCCGGCGTGACCTGGAGCTCCTTGATCTGGATCGGCATCGCGGGCCTCCGTCAGCTTGTGCCCACGGGGTGGGCGATCAGACCTTCTTGTTGGTCGTCACATCCCAGCCGCCGATCACTTCGCCGCCGAGCGAACCGTCGGGCTTCTGTTCCTTGTACTTGAACTCGACCTTGCCGAAGGCCAGCGAGACCTGCTCGGTCGGCACGATCTCGGAGCCCGCCGAACCGCCATGCTGCCAGCTGGTGACGAGCACCGGCGACATCACGACCGTCAGGAACTCCTGCTGATCGCCGCCGGCCTTGCGACACACCAGCGTGGCGGTCTTGATGTGCTCGCCGGTGGCGCAGGCCGTGTGCAGCTTGGCGGAGGCCTTGTCGACCTTCTTGACGAAGCTGAAGTCCTGCATCGCGACCTTGCCGGCGCCGCCGCCGCCGCCACTCGAGAACGAGCTGCTGTTGGAATGGCCGAGGCTGTATGACTCGAGCTGGATTTCGCCCTTGTGCTTGTCGTCGGTCGATTCGCCGTCGACGCCATCGAGCTTCAGGAAATAGTCTACGGTTGCCATGATGTTTCACTCCGAAAGTTGTTAAGCGTCGTTGAGAACTTCAAATGTTGGGAGGCACACACGACGCGCAGTGCCCCGACTTCTCCTGAGTCACGGTGCGTCACGCCACCTTTTGCGAAGGCAACGTCGAGACCAGCCGCAACGACACGGTCAGGCCTTCGAGCTGGTAATGCGGGCGCAGGAAAAACTTCGACGAGTAGTAGCCCGGGTTGCCCGGAATCTCCTCGACCGTGATCTCGGCCGCGGCCAGCGGCTTGCGCGACTTGACCTCTTCTGACGAGTTGGCCGGGTCGCCGTCGACGTAGTTCATGATCCATTTGTTGAGCCAGCGCGACATGTCGGCGCGCTCCTTGAAACTGCCGACCTTGTCGCGCGCGATGCACTTTAGGTAGTGCGCGAACCGGCAGCACGCGAACAGGTAGGGCAGGCGCGCCGAGAGGTTGGCGTTGGCGGTGGCGTCGGGATCGTCATACTCGAACGGCTTCTGCAGCGACTGGGCGCCGATGAAGGCGGCGAAGTCGGAGTTCTTGCGGTGTAGCAGCGGCATGAAGCCGTTCTTCGCGAGCTCGGCCTCGCGCCGGTCGCTGATCGCGATCTCGGTCGGGCACTTCATCGCTACGCCGCCTTCGTCGGTCGGGAATGTGTGGGTCGGCAGGCCCTCGACCGCGCCACCCGATTCGATGCCGCGGATGCGAGTGCACCAGCCATACATCTTGAACGAGCGGTTGATGTTGACGGCCATCGCGAAGGCCGAGTTCGCCCAGGTGTAGGCCGCGTGGTCGCCGCCGGCGGTCTCTTCCTCGAAGTTGAAGTCCTCGACCGGGCTGGTCTTCGCGCCGTAAGGCAGGCGCGCGAGGAAGCGCGGCATAGCCAGCCCGATGTAGCGCGAGTCTTCGGATTCGCGGAGGGACCGCCATGAGGCGTACTCGGGCGTCGTAAAGATCTTCGTCAAATCACGCGGGTTGGCGAGTTCCTGCCACGAGCCCATCTGCATTAGCGTCGGGCTTACGGCCGAGATGAACGGCGTGTGCGCGGCCGCGGCGACCTTGCTCATCTCGCCGAGCAGCTCGACATCGGGCGGGCTGTGATCGAAGTAGTAGTCGCCGACGAGGCAGCCGAAGGGTTCGCCGCCGAACTGGCCGTACTCCTCTTCATAGATTTTCTTGAACAGAGGGCTCTGATCCCAGGCCGTGCCCTTGAACTTCTTCAGCGTCTTGCCGAAATCGAGCTTGCTGATGTTCATCACGCTGATCTTCAGCATCTCGTCGGTTTCGGTGTTGTTGACGAGGTAGTGCAGCCCGCGCCACGCGCTTTCCAGCTTCTGGAAATCGGGGTGGTGCATGATCAGATTGATCTCTTGCGAGAGTTTGCGGTCCAGCTCAGCGATCATCGCCTCGATCGACATCAGCACATCGCTGCTGATGATGTTGGTGTTCGCCAGCGCCTGCTGCGCGAGCGTCTGCACCGCCTGCTCGACGGCCGATTTGGCATCGTCGGACTTGGGTTTGAACTCCTTGTTTAGCAGCGCGGCGAACTCGCCGCCCTGGAATTCGATGCCCTGCAGCGCTGAGCTCGGGGTGGTGGTTGCTTCGGCCATGGTGGTACTCCGCTTGTGCGTTCGGGATGGTCGTTACGGGAGATGCGGGCGATGCGGGGTCAGGCGGCGTCAGCGGCCGGCTTGCTCGCGGCGGCGAGCGACTTGAGCAGCGCTTCGTCCTTGATCACTTTGGCGATCAGTTCCTCGGCACCGGTCTTGCCGTCCATGTAGGTGACGAGGTTGGCGAGCTGCTGGCGCGCTTCGAGCAGCTGCTTCAGGCCCTCGACGTTGCGCGCGACGGCGGCGGGTGAGAAGTCGTCCATGTTCTCGAAGGTGATGTCGACCGCGATGTTGCCCTCGCCCGTCAGCGTGTTGGGCACCTGGAACGCGACGCGCGGCTTCATCGATTTCATGCGCGCATCGAAGTTGTCGACATCGATCTCGAGGAACTTGCGATCGGCCACTGACGGCAGCGGCTCGCTGGGCTTGCCCGACAGGTCGGAGAGCACGCCCATCACGAAGGGCAGCTGCACCTTCTTCTCGGCGCCGTAGAGTTCCACGTCGTATTCGATTTGCACGCGCGGCGCGCGGTTGCGAGCGATGAATTTCTGACTGCTGGTGGCCATGGGGTGCTCCTTTGGACGGGTCGCTCGGTGAGAGTTGGCAGGCTTACTCGCGGCCCGGGCCGGCGAGCTTCTCGATCTGACCCAGCCCTTCGGGCACGAGGTCGCGGATGATTTCCATGAAGTTCTTTTTCATCAGCCGCTGCGCGCGCTGGATCAGCAGCGGCGCGGGGTTGCTCGGCTCGTTGCGCTCGATCCATTCGGAGACACGCTGCAGCATGCGGATCGCGTCTTCACGCGACTGGATCGCGCCGCTCGGCTTGACGGCCGCCGCGCCAGCGATCACCGCGCCCTCGGCCGCGTCGACGCTGGCTTCGACCCCGCCCTGCGTTGCGCGGCCGGCCGCGGCCACGCTATCGAGCAGCTTGCGCAAGGGCACGAGATCGGGCGAGTGCGCGGCGCCGAGCTTGTCATCGAGCGTTTTCGCGATGCCCTGAACCAGCTCGCTGCCCTGTGACATGCCCGCGGCCAGATCGGCGATCAGCGCCTGCGCCGCGGCGACCGCGGGCGTGGTGCCCTCGCGCGTGGGCACCGATTCGCCCGGCCGCGCCTCGGCGTTGCCGAAGGCGAGCTCGAGATCGCGCACCGTGATCGAGCCGCGCACCGGCGTGAGGCCGGCGGCGCGCAGGTCGGCAAGGCCGGTGTCGCGCGTGAACGGGGCGAAGGCGCTGAGGCGCGCGGTCGGGTCGTTGAGATCGGTCGGGTCGAGCTGCGGGTGTACCTGCTCCCAGTGGCGCTCGATCAGGCCGTGCAGCAATTGCAGGCCCTGAACTGCAGCACCGATACCCTCCACTCGCGCGCCGCTGCGGACAAGCCACACGGCGACGCGCAGATCGCGGGTGCGTGCCGCGAGGCCGAGCGCAAGCTCTCGCACTGTGACCCAGTCGGGCGGTTCGGCCGGGTAGACCTTGTCGTACTCGCGCTCGGGCTTGCCCGCAGCCGCCTCTTCGAGCGCCTGGAACGCCGGGTCGTACTCGAGGTTCGCGCCACAGGGCGCATCGCCGGGCAGCGGCGCGAGAAGCGATTCGAGATCGAGAGCGGGCATGGAGCCGACCTGCCATTCCAGTGTCTGTTGGCGACGACTCTAGACCGGCGCCACAGGATGCACAGTGGTCGAAAGTCACTTCAAGAAGCGAGACCGCGCAGCGCGTCATACAACTTGCGGGGCTGCACCGGTTTGAACAGCACCGGGTACCCGCTTTCGGTGGCGCGGCGGATTTCTTCGTGCGAGGTGTCGCCGGTGATCAGCATCGCGGCCACGTCGCAACCGCACTGGCGGCGGATCGCCTCGATGCCGGCAATGCCATCGGGCCCGTCGCCCAGGTGCAGGTCGGACAGGATCATGTCGGGCGGCGTGTCCATCAGGCTCACGGCGCGCTCGGCCTGCGCGATCGAGCCGGCGGCGATCGCGTCGTAGCCCCACTCCTGCAGGAGCCCGCACAGGCCTTCGCGGATCGCCTCTTCGTCGTCGAGCACGAGCACGGTGCGGGGTTGCAGCAGCGGCATCGGCAAGGTGTCAGCGCCGGCGGTCACGTCCTGAAGGTCGGGCAGGCCGCTGAGCGCTATGCGCAAGCGGAACATCGTGCCGCGCCCGGGCTTCGACGCGACGATCAATTCGTGCCCGAGCAGGCGCACGAGCCTCTTCACGATCGCCAGCCCCATGCCCAGCCCCTGCGTGCGCACGCGCTCGCCGCGGCCGACCTGGAAGAACTCGTCGAATACCTTGCGCAAATCGGCTCCGCGGATGCCGACGCCCGTATCCCAGATCTCGACGTTGATGTGCGATTCGGTCGAGCGCGCCACCACCACGATGCCGCCGCGCTCGGTGTACTTGATCGCGTTCTGCACCAAGTTGCCGAGGATGCGTTCGAGCAGTTGCGGGTCGGAACTGATCGACTTGCCGCCCGGCGAGAAGCGCAGGCCCAAGCCCTTTTGCTCGGCCTGCCCGGCGAAATGCATGTGCAGGCGCCGGAACAGGTCGCGCAGCGGAAATTGCTGCACCCGCGGCTCGATCGCACCGGCATCGAGGCGCGAGATGTCGAGCATCACGTTGAACGAACGGTCGAGCCCGTCGATCGCGCGGCTCATGTTACGCACCAGCGGCTCTTCGGCCGATCCTTCGAGGCGCTTTTCGAGCGTCGCCGCGAACAGGCCGATCGCATGCACTGGCTGGCGCAGGTCGTGACTGGCGATCGCGAGAAAGCGGCTCTTTTCTTGATCGGCCTTGATCGCCGCATCGCGCGCCGCTTCGAGCAGGCGGATGCGGTCGGCCTGCTCGATCGAGGCGCGTGCCGCGGCCGACCAGCGGCGGTGCAGCCACAGCGCCAGCAGCGCCGCGAGCGCGCTGGCGAAGCCGCATGCGAGCGCGATCGCTGCGCGCGAGGAATCGGGCTCGATCAAGTTGGCGAGCGCGGGCGAGAGCGGCAGCGCCGCTGCCGCCGCCGCCATGCGCCTGAGCGGCGCGAGGCCGGCGGCGCCGACGAATGCGGTCGCGACGATAGCCAGCGCGATCAGGAAGGGCGCCTCGGGCCGTGCGGCGGCGTGGGGCAGCCACGGTGCCACGGCCAGAAGCAGCAAGACCGCAGCAACCAGCACGGCGAGGCGTCGATCCGAGCGACGCGAATCCGCGTCGCGGCGGGCGCTTCGGCGTGCCCCGAGCACCGCGGCCATCGCCGCATCGTGCAAGCGGCGATCGATCGAGCGCCGTTCAGGTCGGCGCGCCAGCAACGGGTCGATTTCGTCGGCGCCCGCGGTCGCGGCGACGGCGATAAACGAGGCCGAAGGCAGCGCCTGAAGCGCCCGGTCATTCACGGGGCGGCCGGCCTGCGCGCGGCGCCACGCTCAGCGAAACAGGCTGATCAGGTGCGAGCGCGAGGTCACGTCGAGCGCGAGCAGCAGCGATGAGACGTAGTTCTTGACCGTGCCCAGCGACAGGCCGGTGGCGCTGCATATTTCCTGGTTCGCGCAGCCAGACAGCACGAGTTCCAAGATCTCTAGGTGGCGCGGCCCGAGCTCGGCGACGCGATCGAACATCGCCGAGGACGGGAAGCGCGGGAACAAACTGCTGCGCCCGGAGAGGCCGCGGTTGTCGGGCACGCCGGCCGGCCACAGTAGCGTCGCGAGCGTTTCGCGCAGCTGCGTGAGCATGGTGCTCTTGGCGACGTAACCCGAAGCGCCCAGCGCACGCGCCTGGCGCACGACGAACTCGTCTTGTGTGGCGCTGAACACCGCGACGCGAGCGCGCGGGTGCACTTGCAGAAACTGTCGCAGCCCCTGCAGGCCCTTGCAATCGGGCAGGTTCAGGTCGAGCAGCACGGCATCGACATCGCCCTCGCGCCCGTAGAGCTCGATCGCTTCCAGCAGCGAACCGGCCTCGACCCACTCGATCGGCACGCCGCCGATCAGGCAAGCGCCATACAGGCCCAGGCCCAATGGCGGCGCGAACAGGCCGATGCCCATCGCGATCACCAGCACCACGCCGTAGTGCAGCGGCGCGATGCCCAGCTGCGCCGCCACCGGCACCAGCAGCGGCCCGAACAGCGGCGTGCGCGCGAGTTCGGCCTTGAACACGTAAGACGCTTTCGGCACCAGCTGCAGCCAAATGATGGTGTCGAACGCCGATTGGTGTTGCGAGGCGATCAGCGCAGCCCCGGACGGCGGCAGATGCTCGCGGCCTGAAACCTCGAGCCGCACGCCACAGATCCAGCGCGCGCCCCACAAGACCTGGCGCGACCAGAACTGAGCCAGACGCAAGGCGCCACCCGGCACCAGCCAGCGGCGCGGCGGGAATGATCCCGATCGAAGCCACACCCACCGTGTCGCCCGAGCAGCACGTGCCCATAGCCACGGCATCGGCGGAACGGGACGCTCCCACGACGCCACCCGATCAGCCCATGCCGAACTCAGCGGCACCACCGGCTCAGCACTCATCCAGGCCTGCCGGGCAGCATGCGGCCACCCCATTTCGCCGGCTG
>ENA-OFCD01000647-OFCD01000647.1-metagenomes-genome-assembly--contig:-NODE-647-length-21083-cov-5.255041_pt1 | contig 21083 bp, 5 predicted proteins | sample MGYA00153392_OFCD01 | MGnify analysis MGYA00153392
CTGGCGGACAATCCATCAAGACCACCTGATACTTTAAAGGTATTAACCCTTTAAGCGGACTAGCAAAGATATCCCCCGCCGCACCTAACCCGAACATCTTAATGTCCCCTGGCAATACTGTCAGATTTTCGACACTAGTAGCGGTTGGTGCGCTGTGCGTGTTGCTAGTCAGCCATTGATAGGCAGTCGGTTCGAGTCCTTCTACGCCCAAACCAAAAGATAGAGTGCGTTGTCCGTCGAGATCGATCGCCAGAGTTTTGATGCCAAACTGGGCGAGAACTGCGCCCAAATTCAGGGCACTGGTACTTTTCCCCGTCCCGCCTTTGAAGTTAAAAACGGCGATTTTGAGCATTCGAGCGACAGTAGATAGCTTAAACCCTTAAAGTATAAAACAATTGATGTCTTAAACTGTTAATTAGATCTAAGTATTATATCTTGAAGACTTTATAGTACTAAATCTTTAAGATATTAGATGTTAAATATATTAAGATATAAAGGTATTAAACCATTTTGCTAGGATGGGAAGCGATCGCGCTCATCCCGTATAAATACTGAGTTGTAATCGAGCATAAAATTTACACAGTTCAGCTTTTCCACTGAGGACGATCGTCTTAGCTAGGAAATAGAATTGTAGCCATTGAAACAACTTAACGAGCGTGGCTGTATGAGTCTAATTTTACAAGAGTTAGGAATCGTCGTTGCCATGCAGCAACCGAATCCGAACCTCGTCACAGCCGAATTTCTCAAGCTCAGTGGAATTATTCCGGCAGACTGGCAACTAGCCAGAGAACCAATTAATACTGATAGTGCTGCTCAACTGCTCTTCACAAATGGGGTCAGTATCGTCGCCGAACCCAACCGGATTATGTTTGGCGAAAATATTGGAGAGCGCGATATTAGTACCTTAACCGTCGCTCAAGTTGCTCACAACTACACAGAGATTTTCAAACTCGCTAAATATGCAGCCATCGGCATCAATATTCGCAGCTATAGTCCCCAAGCGAGTATTCAGAGTGCCACTCAATATATCAATCATCAACTCCTCGCTTCGGGTAGTTGGCAAAACTACGGTACCGCTCCCGTCCAAGCAGCTCTGAGTCTAGTTTATACCTTACCAGGTAGACAGTTAAATCTTGACATCGCCGCCGCCGGAATGCAATTTGCCGAGCAAGAGATTACACCAGTAATTCTATTTAGCGGTAACTTTAGGTATAACTTAGCTAGTTCGGGATTAGGCGAAACTGCAGCGGCTGTCGGTCGAGTTTTAACTAACTGGCAGACAGATCTCTCAGCCTATTGCGAACTAATTACCGACCGCTTTCTTAGCCCTGGCACTCCCACATTATCCGTGCCGACTGTCGTTGCTAAGGACGAAGATAATTTAGAACCAGCCAACGAAATTCCCTACGCACCCAATCTTTATCCTACCCTCTCCTTTTCCTAATTAGAGATCGGGGATAGTTAGTTGCTCTGAATACTGGTGAGATTAGCCGATTAATCTTACCAGTAAATTGTAGCGATCGCGGGAATATTCCGGCGATCGCTAGTAGCTGCAAAAGCGGTAAAACTAGCGACTTGAATTCGATCTTAATCACACCAATTTTTAGCTGTAAATCGAGCGAACTAGGACATTATGGATACCACCACCAAGATCGATACCAACAGCCTCCTCAATCTGGGAGTAGACCCCAATCTGCATCCCCTGTTGGCAGCAACATCGATCTTGCCTGGTGTGGGGACGACAACTTCCAGTCAGCTCTTGGCGACCGTAAATCCCTTACTATTTGGCTCTGCCACCCCCATCGTTACCACCAGCAGCTCCCTAGTAGTTAGCAATCTCCTCATTCAATCGAGTCCAAGCCCAAACAGCCTCATCACTCAGATTGCCGCTGCACTATCACCCACAACCGTCACCAAAGACCCCCTATTCAACAATACGGTAGTGAGTGCGCCCATTTATCCCACTACCCCCACCCTGCAATTAGCCGCTAGTAGCGATACCGGAGCGAGTAACAGCGATAAAATCACCAAGATTAATACCCCCACAATTACTGGCACTGGGGATGTGGGGACGAAGATTAAACTCACCGATGGCAGTGTCGTCGTCGGACAAACAACCGTCAGTACCGATGGTAAATGGCAGCTTGCCACCAGTCAATTAAGTAATGGCACCCATCGGTTGACAGCAGTTGCTACCGATAGTGCGGGGCGGATGAGTGCCACAGCTACAGCACTGGCAATTACCATCGACAATCTGGCACCGCAGATTAAACTCGACGACTCTTTCGGTACCATTAACAGCCAAAGCAAACTTGCAGGTAAAATCGATGGGACTGGTTCGACCGCAGCGGGATTGACCTACCAGTGGGATAATCGTACTCCAATTGGCGTGACGGTGAATAATGAGGGTGAATTCGAGCAGCCTTTCGACCTCACTGGACTGACGAACAGCGGCAACCATACCCTGACCCTGACCAGCTTCGATCTCGCTGGCAATAGCAGCACACAGACATCAACCGTCAAAGTCCAATTGCCAGTGCAACCGCCGACGATTACCACTCAACTAGCCAGAGATACAGCTCCAGGCGGCGCGGTCAATAGCGATAAAATTACCGCCGACCCACAAATCCAGGGGAATGTTACCAGTACCGTCACCAAATTCCGCGCGGGTTTCGATGACACTCCCGTCTCTAAATATGTCAGCATCCTGCCACAGCTTCAAGCCGACGGCAGTTTTAGTTTAAATCGGGCGACCTTAGATAAGATTTTTGGGAAGATATTAGCCGATGGCACTCATACGCTCCATTTAGTAGCTACAGCTACCCAGCCTGGAGGCGGCGGGGAAGATGATGAGGACGGTAGTAGCAATCGGAAATCGACAACCGCCGACTTGACCTTTACCCTCGATACCCTCGCCCCCCAATTAACCGTAACTACCCCACTAGCGACTGGTGCGCTCAAGAATAATGCCAAATTGACGGGGACTGCTAGCGGCACGGGTTCTAATTTAGCGAGTATTAGTTACGCCTGGGATAACAGCACGACTTCGATCCCAGTTACATCCAGTGCCACTGGTGGTTTCGACCAAGTGCTCGACTTTACGGGAATTGTTAACGGTACCCATAAACTGACGATTACTGCCACAGATCTGGCGGGGAATGTGACGACTACTGCTTACAATACGACAGTGGCAGTCGATCGGGAAGCTCCGGTCATTACGGCTAAATTAGTTAATGACACGGGCGCGAGTAATAGCGATTCTATTACCACCGACCGGACGATTGCGGGTAAAGTCACCGATGCCAGTGGGGTTGCTTTACTCAAAGCCGGATTCGATGCTACGCCAGCGGCTAGTTGGCAAAACGTCACTACCAGTTTGCAAGCCGATGGTAGCTTTACGTTTACTCCCACCCAACTCAATCAAATCTACGGTGGTACCATCCCCGATGGCACTCACACGCTCCATTTGAGCGCGACGGATACCTTTGGCAATCAGTCGGGTTTTGACTATGTATTTACCCTCGATACCACCGTCGCCGCGCCCAGTCTGCAACTAGCTACCGCCAGCGATACAGGCGCGAGTAATAGCGATAAAATTACCAAGATTAATACGCCCACGATTAGCGGAACTGGCGAAATTGGGGCGACGATTAAATTAACAGAAGGTACTGTCATCGTCGGACAAACTACGGTTGCCAACGACGGGACTTGGCAGGTGGCGACTAGCGCATTGACTAATGGTACTCATAGTTTAACTGCGAGTGCGATCGATATCGCAGGGAATATCAGCACTGCTTCAGCACCGCTAAGTTTAGTTGTCGATACTGTTCTACCGCAATTAACACTCACTACTTCCCTAACTAGCAGTCCGCTCAAGAATAATGCCAAATTAACAGGCACAATCGATGGCACTGGTTCTAATTTAACTGGGATTAATTACTACTGGGATAATAGTACGACGGCGATTGCCATTGCCCCCAATGCCACGGGCGGATTCGACCAACAGTTAGACTTTACAGGGATTACTAACGGTACACATACGATCGCGATCTCAGCAACAGATCTGGCGGGTAATGTCTCGACTACCAGCTATAACGTTAATGTTGCAGTCGATAAACAAGCTCCAGTTATTACCGCTAAATTAGCCGCAGATACGGGTAGTAGTAATACCGATAAAATCACCTTTAATCCGACGATCGCTGGTACGGTTGCTGATGTCAATCAGGTGACTGGATTTCAAGCCAGTTTCGATGGGACGAACTTTGTCGATATCCTGTCCCAAAAACAGGCGGACGGCACATTTACCCTCGCAAAAACGCAACTGGAAACCGTAGCTGGTAGAACCTTAGTCGATGGCAATTATACACTTCATTTAATTGCCATCGACGAGTTTGGGAATGCTTCACTCAGTTACGATACTGCCTTTACCTTAGACACGACGATTGCGGTTCCGGCTAATATTAAATTAGCGGCGAGTAGCGATACGGGGGCAAGTAATAGCGATAATATTACCAAGTTAAATACGCCGACAATTACTGGCACGGGTGAAATTGGCGCGACGATTAAGATTGCCGAAGGTACTGTCATTGTCGGACAAACTACCGTTGCGTCGGACGGTACTTGGCAGGTAGCGACTAGTCCATTGACTAATGGCAGTCATAGTTTAACTGCGAGTGCGATCGATCTTGCTGGGAATATCAGCACTGCTTCAGCACCATTGAATTTAGTTATCGATGCCCTGCTACCACAGTTAACTTTAACCACACCCATCGATACTAGTCCACTTCAGAATAATGCGAAATTATTGGGATCGATCGATGGTACTGGTTCTAATTTAACCAGTATTAATTACCGTTGGGATAATAGTACGACTTTAATCCCGCTCGTCCCGAATGCGAATGGTGGATTCAACCAAGGATTAGACTTCACGGGGATTAATAATGGCACTCATACGATCGCCATTATCGCTACAGATGTCGCCGGAAATATTTTAACTTCTAATTATAGTGTCAACGTCAACTTAGATAAAACTGCCCCGATCGTCAATTTCCAATTAGCCACTGATTCGGGTAGTAGTATTAGCGATCGAATTACTAATAACCCGACAATTACGGGTAAAGTCACCGATTCTAGTGGCGTAAGTGCGGTAACTGTCAGCTTGAATGCTGGCTTTACTAATAGTAAAAACATCACGGCTAGTTTGCAATCAGATGGAAATTTTAGTCTAGACAAAGCCACTTTAACTCAACTCAATGGTGGCACGTTACCCGACGGTAATTATCAAGTCTATCTCCAAGCTACCGATACTTTTGGCAATACCACCACCCCACAAACCCTAGCCTTTCAACTCTTAACAATCGCCACTTCACCCACCAATCTCCAACTGCAAGCGAGTAGCGATACTGGGGTCAGTAATAGCGATTCTATTACCAAAAATAACCAGCCGACGATTCAGGGTAATGGCAAGGCTGGAGATACGATTCAGTTATTAGATGGGAACGTTTTAGTTGGTACGACTACCGTTGGTAATGATGGTACATGGCAAATTGTCAGTAACATATTGACAGATGGTAATCATCCTTTAACTGCGACAGCCACCGATATTGCTGGGAATATTAGTGCTAATTCGACACCTGTAAATATTCAGATTGATAGTCTAGCACCGCAACTGACACTGACTCAAGTTTTAGATAACGCTACTTTAGTTAATAATGCTAAATTAACAGGGATAGTTAATGGTAGTGGGTCTAATTTAACCAGTATTAGCTATCAATGGGATCGTAGTGGCACTCAAATCGCCATCAATCCCAATGCCGCTGGTAACTTCGACCAAACTTTAGATTTTACAGGTATCAATAATGGCGTTCATACTTTAACGATTACCGCGACGGATACAGCGGGGAATGTTTTAGCTTCTAACTATAATGTCAATACAGCCTTAGATAAACAAGCACCAGTAATTATCGCTCAATTAGCGCATGATACGGGAGCGAGTAATAGCGATAAAATCACTTTCGATCCGACGATTAGCGGTACGATTGCCGATGCCAGTCAGATTGCTGGATTTAAGGCAAGTTTCGATGGGATTAACTACGTTAGCATCTTAGCCCAGAAACAGGCAGATTCCACTTTTACACTTGCCAAGACTCAACTCGAAACCGTTGCTGGTACACCGTTAGTCGATGGTAATTATACGCTCCACTTAATTGCCACGGATGCGTTCGGCAATGCTTCTCAAAATTACGATCTAGCCTTTACACTCGATACGAAGATTACCGTTCCAGCCAATCTTAAATTAGCAATCGGTAGCGATACGGGATCGAGTAATAGCGATAATATCACCAAGATTAATACTCCCACAATTACTGGGACTGGAGATATTGGCGCAACGATTAAATTAACCGAAGGTACTGTCAGCGTCGGACAAACAACGGTTGCGTCAGATGGTACTTGGCAGATTGCAACTAGCGCATTGACTAATGGCAGTCATAGTTTAACAGCGATCGCGACCGATATTGCTGGCAATATTAGTAATGTTTCGGCACCACTTGCTCTGGTTATCGATACGCTCTTACCTCAGTTAACGTTAACTACTCCCATCGATCTAAGTCCACTTACAAATACTGCCAAACTGTCGGGAAATATCGATGGAACTGGTACTAATTTAGCTAGCATTAATTACCATTGGGATAACAGTAATACCTTAATCCTGATTACACCTAATGCGACTGGAGGATTCGACCAACCATTAGATTTTACAGGGATTAATAGTGGTACCCATAGCTTGACTATTACCGCCACCGATGTCGCTGGAAATATCGCCACTAATACTTATAACGTCAACGTTGCGAGTAATTTAGTCGCTCCAGTCATCGCCCTCAAACTGTCTAACGATACGGGTAGTAGTAATAGTGATGGGATTACCAACGATGCGACGATTGGCGGTAAAGTCACCACCGTCGGATTGCTGACTGGGTTCAAAGTCAGTTTAGATGGCACTAATTACACAGACATCACTGCATCCGTTCAACCAGACGGTCAATTTACGCTCTCGCGCCAGCAATTGGCAACCATTGCAGGGAAACAGCTCACCGATGGTAACTATACCCTTCATGCCCTCGCCACCGATGCGAGTGGGAACACTTCAGCTCAAAGTACCAACCTCAGCTTTACTCTAGATACCATCAATCCGCTGCTCGCACTTACCACTCCGACAGCGACTGGCACTTACAGTACTACCGTCCCCTTGCGTGGAACTGGAAGTGACAATCTCCAACTGAATGGGGGTGCATATCAAATCGATGGCAAGTCAGCAGTTGCCTTTAACGTTAATCCTCAAGGTGAGATCGCTCTCAATTTAGCACCTTCAGACTTAACCGCAGGCACTCACCACATCGATGTACGCCTGACAGACATCGCCGGAAACATTAGCACTAGTAGTTTAGACTTTACCACCAGTAATAACTTCACGATCTCACCCAGTCTCCAACCTGGATGGGGCGTGACGACAGCTAATAGCATTTCCCTCACCGAAGGACAAAGCCTCGTTACCCAGACCTCAATTCCGGTCGTGCTAGGGGCAGTAAGCGGTCAAAAACTGGTGGAATTTGATGTTAAAGCCATCTTCGACCTCACAGATAAAACGACAGCCTCTGCCGACCAATTTGCCGTGTATCTGGTCGATGCTACCAACCACCACCAAACTATCCTCGACAAAGGGGTATCCGGTACCGCCCTGTTTACGCTGATTGGTAACAAAGCTGAATTTGCCAAAGGCATCGTTCATTACGATGGCACCCACGTCAAAATCGACCTGAGTAAAGTCCCTAATGCCCCCGCCAATGGGGAACTTGTCTTCCAACTACTAAATGGAGATCGGGATACGGGTAGTACCGTCAACATTAACAACATCACTCAAAGCCTCAACCTCAGCGGCACACCCGACACCTTCATCGACATCCCCACCCCCCACGCGACGATTGGTGGTGCGGTAGATTTGACTGGTTACACCCCCAACCTCAACGCTAAATTACTCGTGACTAACGCCCGTTTCGATGCCGTCACGGGTAAATATACAGCCGATCTCCAAGTCCAGAATATCGGTACCACTGCCTTACCCCGTCAACTAGCCGTTCTGTTTAAAGACTTACCCGCCGGAGTCACCCTCGACTCGCGCTCTGGTAGCGATGCCACGGGCGTTCCCTATTTGAACCTCAAAACTGCCATTCAAGCTGGAGGACTGGCAGCCGGAGACATTTCCACCGCAATGCAGGTGACATTTAGCGACCCTAGTTTGATTCAATTCGGACTCAATCCCGTCTTCTTAGCGGGTAGTGCCGATGTGCCCTTAACCTTGAATAATTTGGGCACCTTGACCGTGCGACCTGGGGAAAAATTAGCACTGCCCTTGGTTGGCACCGACCCTAATGGCGACCCGATTGTCTTATCGATTCAGTCTAGTGGAAATCTGCCCACGGGTACCCTCACCGCCGACCACAATCTGATCTTCAACCCCAGCCCCGACCAAATTGGTACCTATACCTTCACCCTCGTTGCCAAACAAGGGAGTCTGGTCGCCAGCGAGAATGTGACCCTCAACGTCGTGCCCGACCCGATTGTGACTACTAGAATCTCTGGGGTCATTCAAGGGGCGAATGCCGCACCGATTGCGGGATTGACGGTTAATGTTGGCGGGACACTCGCCACTACGGGAACCGATGGTAGCTTCACCCTGGTAGTGCCCACGACTAATACCGCCACTACTCTCACCGTCGGTGGAAATGGTTATGGCTCGATTACCGCTCAATTTACAGCCCTGCTAGGACACGACCTCTATGGGGGAGCGAACAATCAACTGGGACAACCGATCTTCTTACCCAGCATCGACCTGGCCAATGCGATTACCATTACCCCCACTCTCGCGCAAACTATTACTACTGCTGCTTTACCCTTAGCCGCCATCACCATCGCAGCGAATACCGCTACTGATGCGAGTGGGAATCCCTATACCGGAAAGCTCAGTTTATTAGAAGTCCCCCTCAAAAATGCCCCGATTGGTTTCCCCGATACCCTCAATCCTGATGTCTTAGCGACACTCCAAGGTGATGCCACCTTTACTACCCCCGTTACCATTACCCTTCCCAATCGGGCGGGTTACACCGCTGGTACCAAACTAGACTTATGGGCACTGTCGCCGACTACTGGTAACTTTGAAATCGTCGGACAGGGACAGGTAAGTGCTAACGGTCAAACCGTGACTACTATCAGCGGCGGGATTAAGAATAGTACCTGGTTCTGTTTTGCTCCCGTAGCGGTTGCCCCGATTCCCCAAGCGGATAATCCTTATAATCACCAGCCTACAGTGACTGGCTACCAAGCTAGCACCCCGATTAACTCCTCCGCCAGCCTGCAATCTGGGGTAGTCATGGAAACCCAGGACTTACTCAGCTATCAATCCTTGGGAGTCAACCGGACTGTTTCCTTACACTACGACTCCCAACATGCCGACCCCAGAGAGATCGTTCCTTTTAGCTATCCTAACTATCAAGCCGATGCGAATGCAAATCGGTTAGTCGCGACTCTGACTATCCATCAAGGGAATGTCAATATTCAAATTCCGACCCAGCAATGGTATTTACCAGCGATCTCTCAAGCAGCGATAAATGCGGGGATCGAAGTAGATTTAAGCGACCAAAAAACGGGGGTATATCAATACGACCTCACGATTGGATTGCAAAGAGCCAGTGGAGAAATACTTTATGGATCTTCGTACCATACCAAAGGACAACTAGTGCATGTCAATACCACTAACAGTCAGTTCGGCAGTGGTTGGGGCTTAGTTGGCTTACAGGAATTGGCAATTAACCCAGATAAATCCCTGCTGTGGGTGGATGGAGATGGCAGTCGCGCTGTATTCGTGCCAGGGACAACCGTTGGGGGGATTACTGGTTATTCTGCTTCTTTAGGAGACTTCTCCAAACTAGAGAAACTCGCCGATGGTACCTATCGCCGCACGCTCAAAGACCAGACGGTATCGATCTTTGATGCTAGTGGTAAATTGCAAAAGGTGACAGATCGCGACAATAATATTACCCAATATGTTTACAGCGGTAGTGGCGCGCAACAGCAATTAAGTCAGATTATCGATCCGCAGGGCTTAAAGACCATCTTTACGAATGGGTCAGTCACTAGTCCCGATGGCCGGACAACATCTCTACAGTTGAGTGGGGGCAACCTCAATTCGATCCTGTATGCCGATAATACTCACATTGATTGGACTTACGATAATCTCCACCATATCAAGCGAGTAACCGACCAAAACGGTCACTCCGGCACCGATGATTACGACCAATTGGGTCGAGTCAATGCCGCCACTCGCAAAGACGGTTCGAGTGTGACTATTCAACCAGCCGACGTGCTGGGGGTAGTCTTAGCGACTAATACGAGTATTGCCACCGTCAATGCCGTTCCCGTATCCACCTTACCCACTGGTACCCAGATTGATGGGGATGGGAACGTGGTGAAAACGACCTTAGACCAATACGGACAGACTGTGGAGGTTAGCGATGCCCTCGGCAAGCAAATGACCACCAGTCGCGACAATGGTAACATCACTAAATCGATCGACGGTGATGGTAACGTTACTTCCTACACCTACGATGCTCTCAATAATCTCACCGGAATTACGCATGGGGATTTAGGGACTGTCGTTCCGGCTAACGTTCCGCCATTCGATGACACCACTACCGCCTATCCAGTTACCAACTTCAGCAGCTTCCGTCCTAACCAAGTAGCGACTGGCGATATCAATGGCGATGGTATTGCCGATGTGGTTGCTGTAACTAGTACTGGCAGAATTGCTACTTTCCTCGGTCATCCTGATGGTAAATTGACCTTGCAGCAGACATTTTCACTCTCACAATTCGGCTTAGCCTTTGCTAATGAGACACCCACTGTCAAGAAAGTGACAATCGCGGATTTCAATGGCGATGGTATTGCCGATATCGTCATCGGTTATAACAAATACAATTTATTGACGGGATTCAACCCCGCCATCGTTACGACTATCCTCGGTAATAGTAACGGTTTATTTACTTCAAATAAACTGGGTGTTTATCCCATCACCAATACCTACAACGCTTTCGATGCCTTTACCTTCGAGCTTTCAGATTTCGTCCTGGGTGACTTTAATGGCGATGGCAAACTAGATATTGCAGCCACTAATGCTCAAACAAACGCACCTAATTTAGGAGTGTATTTGAGCAACAGCACAGGTGGCTACATTAAAATCAATAACCCCGCCTTGAGAAACCTCAACACCGGGGGTTACGACAGCAAACTAGCAGTTGGCGACTTTAATAAAGATGGCAAACAAGATCTAGTTGTGACTACTGCCAGTGCTAGTGCCAACTATACAAACACCTCAATTTTAACCAGTAATGGGGACGGGACTTTTACCCAATCTGCGGGCTATAATCTCCTGGGAATAGTTGGTACACCGAAAGTCATCGATCTGAATAAAGATGGTAAGTTAGATATCGTCGTCGGCTCTAAAGGTGGGAATTTGGGAGTCCTCCTGGGCACGGGTGGGACTAATTTCCAACTTACCGATTATGGAGCCAATGGAGCTAGCTACACTGAATTAGGCGATATCGATAAAGATGGTAACGTAGATATCGTCACCATCGATAACAGTCAACATCTACGGATATTTGCAGGTAAAGGCGATGGTACATTTGCTACTGCTGCTAATTTCTATAATATTAATGCTACCCCACGGGGATTAGCGTTAGGCGATTTTAATGGTGATGGTAAATTAGATGTGGCGATTGTTGACCTTAATGCTGGCTTAAATATTAAGCTCAATCAATTTGTTAATACCCCACCTGTCGTTACTACTCAAAAGACATTTACTTATGATTCTGTCTTCAATCAACTGACATCAGTTACTGATGAATTAGGTCGCAAAACTAGCTATCAAATCGATCCGACTAATGGGAATCGACTTTCAGAAACTCGCGTCGTCGGTGCTGGAGGTGTCGATGATGTGGTTACTCATTACACTTATAATAACCACGGTCAAATTTCGACCATGACCGATGCTAAGGGTAATCTTACTACCTATGATTACAATGGTAATTCCCTCGGTCAATTATCCTCGCTCGTCAATGCGGTTGGGGACAAAACTCAATATTTCTACGATGCTGCTGGCAATCGAAATCGCGTTATCGATGCCAATTTAAATGAAACCGATTATACATACGACAGTATGAATCAGTTGCGCGAGACAATTGGTGCTCAAGCTAACCTCGCTCCCCATCCAGATACCAAATATGACTACTATCAGAACGGTCTAATTAAGACCATCACCGACCCCGACGGTCATATTACTAGTTATGAATACGACGAATTAGACCGACTGACTAAAACAACCGATGGAGAAGGTAATGTCACCACTAATCATTACGATCTAGCGGGCAATCTGGATTATACGCTCGACGGACGGAATAATCAAACCAAGTACGAATATGACGGACGCAAACGGTTGATTAAAGTCATTAATTCCGATAATACTTATCGGACAATGACCTACGATTTAGCTAACAATTTTAAAACAGTTACTGATGAAAATACTAATGTCACCACAAATAACTATGATAGTCGCAATCGGTTGGTTGAACAAATCGATGCTCTGGGTAAATCGACATTTTACACCTTTGATGATGCCAGTCAATTAAAAGAGGTAAAAGATGCCAGAGGTAAAGTCACCAAGTATGAATACGATGATTTAGGTAGAAAGACTACCACCACCGTACCCATTGATGGTAGTACAACTGCGGTTACGGCAACCGAATATGACAAAGATAGTAATATCACCGCAATTGTCGATGCGAATGGAAATCGTACCGAGTACCAGTATGACAACCTCAATCGTCGTACTCAAACCAAAGATGCACTCACCAAAGTAACCACATATGATTACGATAAAGTTGGCAACCTCAAAGTAGTTACTGATGCTAATAATCACGCCACCAATTATCAATACGATGCACTGAATCGTCAGTCAGCAGTTATTAACGCATTAGGACAAGAAACTGATATTACTTATGATTTAGTCGGCAACATTAAAACCGTTACAGATCCCACCGGACATGTTGTTAGTTACGGCTATGACAACAACAACCAGCGCACCACTACCAGCGACGAACGGGGGGTGATTCAAACCATCAAATATAACGGAGTCCGAGCAGTCGATACCGTCACCGATGCAATTGGCAATAAAACCACCAACACCTACGACAATCGGAATCGGTTAACCCACATCACCGATAACTTTGGCGCAGACAGCGAAACCAAATACTATGCCAACGGGAATATCCTCGCCACCATCGACGCAGACAACCATCGGACAGATTATAGTTACGACCAAAATAATCGGCGTACCAACGTCATTAAAACCGTCAACGGAGCTACATTCACCAAAAAAACTGCCTACGATGAAGTCGGCAATCTCTTATCGACTACCGACGGCGAAAATCACACCACCCAGTATGTCTATGACGACAGCAATCGGCGAATTCAAACCATCGATCCCTTAAATCATCGTACATATACAGCTTACGATCGAGTCGGCAACATCACCCAAACCACCGATGCCCTCGGACGAATTACCAAAACTGGCTACGACGTACTAAATCGGCAAACAGCAGTCACAATAGCCTATGGGACAGTAGATGCCACCACAATGGGTTATGGCTACGATGCAGTCGGCAACCTTACCACCTACACTGACGGACGCAACCACACTACCACATACACCCCAGACGCACTGAATCGGCGGATTAAAACCACCGATGTTTATAACGATGTCACCGAGACTATATACAGTGACACCCCTGGTTTAGTCGCCCTATCGCTCGTCTTAGAACTGCCCACAATCATCGACCCGACTAACATTGGTAAAACCGTCAGAAGTATCGATGCTAACGGTCATACCACCCTCTCAGTTTACGACGGCATCGGACACCTCACCGATACCTACGACGGGATTGGACATCGGACTAGTCATCAAACTTACTACAACGACGACCGGATTAAAACATCCACCGACACGTTCGGACAAACCACCACCTATACCTACCAAGATAATCTCAGACAGACCACCATCGTCGATCCATTAGGTGTCACCACCACCAAGAAATACGATAAAGTAGGCAATCTCACCGACAAGATCGACTCTCAAAGTCGGACGACTCATTACGACTACGACGAATTGAATCGTCAGAAAACCATCACCGATGCCGTTGGCGGAATTACCAGTTATACCTACTACAACGACGGCAAAACCAAAACCATTAAAGATGCCGCTACTAACAGCGATAACACTACCACTTATACCTATGATGAAGCGGGAAGGCTGACCAAAGAACATACCGCCTTGGGAGATCGGATCTATGGCTACGATGAAGTCAACAATCGGATTTCGACCAAAGACCGGAACCTCCATACCACCAATTACACCTACGATAATCTCAACCGCATCAAAACTGAAACCTGGGATGGGACTAGTAAACAATTTACCTATACCTACGATGAAAACAGTAATCGATTGAGTGCCGACGATGGTGCGATTAAGTATAACTATGCTTATGACAACACCGACCTACTAACTCAAGTAAAGCGAGTTGATGAAACTAATCCAACTAATCCAACCATCAGCTTTAAATACGGCTACGACGCAGTTGGCAATCTCATTCAAACCGACGAACTGACCGGAACTACCATCACCGCCAGCACCATTTATAAATATAACGACCCACGGAATCTGAACACCGAGATAACTCAAACCGGAACCGGACTAGTCAGCAAACAGGTGAAGTTTGGTTATGATGCTACAGGTCAAACTGCCAAAATCGAGCGGTATGCTAACGGACAAATAGCAGTTACTACGACTAATGCCTACAACGATGGTTATGGTCGATTAACTGGCATCGAACAGAAGAATAGTGCTGGGGTAGTAATTGCCAATAGTTTGTATGGATTCGACAACCTCAACCGCTTGACATCCGAGACGATTGACGGTGTAAATCGGTTAATTAGTTATGACAAAACCGACCAGGTGAAGACAGTAACTGGCAGTAATAGTGAAGCATATACCTATGATTTGAATGGGAACCGGACGAACACTGGCTATGCGACAGGAGCGAATAACCAACTCAATAGCGATGGTACTTATAACTACCAATACGACGGAGAAGGGAATCGCACCAAACGGACGAATATCGCTACGGGTGTGGTGGATGAATACGTCTGGGATTATCGGAATCGATTAACTGCGGTAACAACTAAGGATGGGACTGGGGTTGTTACTCAGACTGTGGGTTATGAGTATGATGTAGACGACCAACGGGTGAGCAAGACTGTTAATGGTGTTGTCGAGAAGTACATTATCGACCGGAATCAGATTGCTTATGTGACTGATGGCAGTGGAACTCAGACATTCCATTACTTGTATGGGACGAATGTTGACTCTGTGATGGCGCAAGATTCGCCGACAGGGATGGTGTGGAGTCTGACGGACAGATTGGGCAGTGTCAATCTGTTGACGGATGCTGGTGGGGTGGTTGTCGATAAACGGACGTTCGATAGTTTCGGGCGGGTGTTGAGTGAGAGTAATCCCTCGGTGAAGTTCCGGTATGGATATACGGGACGGGAGACTGATGGGGAGACGGGGTTGGATTATTACCGAGCGAGATATTACGACGCGGCGAATGGGCGGTTTATTAGTGTAGATCCGGCGGGGTTTGGGGCTGGGGATACTAATCTGTATCGCTATGTGGGGAATAGTTCTACTGGTTTTACCGATCCGAGTGGTGAGTTTTTGAATATTGCTGGAGGGGCGATATTTGGAGGGATCTTCGGTGGACTTTATGCTCTAGCCAATGATATCGAAACTGGTCAATTTGGTTTAGATACATTTGGTCATGTAGCGGTGGGTGCGGCTACTGGGGCTGTAGCTGGGGCTGTAATTAGTAGTGGTGTCGGTCTATTGGCTGCTGCTGCGTCTGTTGCATTTGAGACGGCTGTTGCTGGGGCAGTAGTAGAAACTGCGATTACTGCTGGTTTCACTGGCTATGGTGCTTATTCTGCTGGGGGTAACTTTGGTCAAGGTCGTAACTTGACTGGGACTCTCGATTTAATTGGTACTGGCATTGGTGCTTTCAACGTCTTTTCCGGTGTCACTAAGGGCATTCCAGCGATTCGACAACTAGAGTTTGATACTAAGGCGGCTAATGCTCGTCAGATTTATCAGACAGGAGATCCTCAGTTAAATAGTACTGGTGCGATTGTCCCCACACAGTCATCAGTTGCAAATCTACAAGGACTAATTGCACCTTCTTTTGTAGTCCCAGAAGGCATCTCATTCCGTGTAGATCAACCCGATCATTTGTCTGTTGGTAATGGAATCAACCAAAAGGCAGGTACAGTAGACGGTGCTCATAATTTAACTTTTTTCAATCAAGCTGTACGCAAATATAATGTTACTGTAATTAGTAGTACACCTCATCCAACTATTCGTGGATTACATGCAATAGAATATCAAGTGCCCGCAGTCGGTAAAGATCTACTTCCCAACGGTTTGTATAAGCCACTTCAGATAAAAACAGTTTACGATCCTAGTATTATTTCGGATAGTGAGCTTGTTAGATTAGGACAAATAGCTGCTGCAAAAGGATATCAAAAAGCTGTTGCCTCTAATCGTAAACAATTCACTGAAAGTGCAGGTGGAATTGATTTTAGAGTTTATTTAGATAAGAATGGTACTGTTACTAATTTTCATCCCAAATAATACACTTAAAGCTAAATCACATAAAAACAAATGTCAAATCCTAATTTTTTTGAAAATATTCAATATGACAAAGATCCTTTTTGGGTCGTAAAAGAGTTTTTGAATACTCTCGATGATTGGCTTTTCTATAAAAGATTAACTTTTCTTGTAAACAGTCAAGGTCAATCTACTGAGTTTGCTGGATGTATATTCCAAAACGACTCGAAAGATGAAGATGAAGAAGTGTATGACGGAGTATTCTGCTTCTATTTCGATGATAACGTCGTGGTATCAGAAAAATATTTTAGAGAATTACTTAAGATCGCCTGTGAAAGATATCTCACTATTTATCCAAATTCTGATGATAAAGTAGCAATCGAAGCAATTATTCAGAAAATGTAACTTTCCTAGGGGATATGAAATATAGAGAAGTAGAGTGGGCAGTGCCCACCGCCTCAAACCTTTGCCCTGAGAACATCCCAGCCGATATTTCTCGAAACCACAAGAAATCTCACTCGCGGTGATACCCCAAGTGCAATATAGTAGTGTGGAGATCTTTATAGATCGCCCACAGATTTTCGACTATCCTTTAGACCTCTTGCGTGAATCATTTTTTGGCATGAGTTTCTAATAGTTTGAGATTGCTCATTTGCCATTCACGCAAGAGGTCTAGCGAACCGGAGCCGCAAGTAGGATCGCAGATTCGCTCTCCAGGCTGGGGCGCGACGAGTTCCGCCATTAGTTCCGATACTTCCCCAGGCGTGTAAAATTCCCCCGCTTTCTTCCCCGCTCCAGCGGCGAATTTGGCAATCAGGTACTCATAGGCATTTCCGATAATATCGAGATTGCCGATACGGGATGGACGCAAATCTAGTTTCGGATTGGCGAAATCTTCCAGCAGCATCTTCAGGCGGGTGTTCCGTTCCCGCGTCTGCCCCAAATTCGCCTCACTATTAAAATCAATATTCCGAAACACTCCCGCCAGCTTGAGTTTATTAGCTTCCTCAATCTGCTCTAATGCCTTGTTAATTACCTCGCCGAGGTTGGTATCGTTCCGCTTGGTATAGACATCATCAAACCGACAATCGGGGGGCAATACAAACCGCTCTCGCTCCAACCGCCGCAGAATTCGCTCCCTATCATCCCCATACTGTTCCTGCAATTGCGCGTAATGTTCCGTCCACGAATCGCTAACGTACTTAACGAACAACATCACCAGCAGATAGTTCTTGTACTCGCTAGCATCGATCGTACCCCGAAAGGTATCACAAGCCCGCCAGAGAATATTATTTATCTCATCCTGACTGACTGGGAGCATCGGGGTTGTAGCTTTGTCCATGAAGAATCCACTCTGACATTTCTAGCATTCTCCCACATCCCCATCCTGAGCATCAGGATTTAGAGGATTTTAGGATGGACAGGATTAGGTTATCTAGAGGATGCAAGAGTGGTTAGAATTTCCGAACAGCGATGACCGAAGATCGCGAGCGACAACGGGTGTTGCAGTTAGGGGCTAATAGACCTCCTGCGAAAGTAATTGAAGATTGGCTGGTGTTAACAACTTGAGCCGATCCGTCAAATTAAGTTTTTTTGAACTATTCAACACTAGCAGCCAATCGGCGCAGTTTTACCATAAAAAAGCCATCCATCTGTTGACGGTGCAGCCAGACTTTAATCCAACCATCATCGCTGACTAAACTAGCTAGGGGAGAATCCGTGGGTGGTAGCTCGATTTGCCAGTCGGGATGAGTTTTTAAAAACGGCAAGATAATATCCTCATTCTCGATCGAACATACCGTACAAGTGGCATATACTAACACTCCCCCAGGTTTTACCCAAGTGGCTGTATTGGCGAGTAACTTTGCTTGTAAGATGGCTAATTCATGAATTTGGGCGGGTGTTTTTTGCCATCTGGCATCAGCCCGACGGTGGAGAGTACCCAAGCCCGAACATGGTGCATCTAATAATACTCGATCGGCAGTATCAGTTAATTCGCTAAATCCACAACTATCTCCAGTTAAAATTTTAACTGTATCCAATTGCAACCGATCGAGATTTTGTTGCAATTTCTTCAACCGTGAAGCTGTTTTATCTAATGCTAAAACTTGTCCCGTATTGCCCATCAATTCAGCGATATGGGTAGTCTTTCCGCCTGGTGCAGCACAAGCATCAATGACTATTTCATGTGGCTGAGGATCGAGTAAATGAGTGACAAGTTGAGCACTACTATCTTGAATTGTCCACCATCCTTGTTGATAACCAGGTAATTGACTAATCGCCCCAACATTACCGACAAATCTCAATCCTTGGGGGAGATTGGGAATGGGAATAGCTTCAATTCCAGCAGTTTGAAACAGCTCGATTAATTTAGTGCGGTGTTGTTGCAGTCTTGCTGTCAGCGGAGCATCTGGTAAAATGCTTTTATCGATCGTCAGTAGATTGACACGTAAATCGATACTCGGTACTTGATTGAAAGCTTGACATAATTGCTCGGTTTCGATCTCGCCCAACTCTGCCAACCACTGCGCGACGAGCCAGTCAGGAAAGCTGTATAAAGTACCTAAACGACCGATCGGATCTTCAGGTAGATTTAGTACCTCTTCCCCCTGATTTTCGAGCCGAATATATTGCCGCAAAATCCCATTTACTACTCCAGCTAAACCAGTAAGATCGTTAGCTTTGGCTAAATCTACAGTGGTATTGACAGCAGCAGAATCAGGGATGCGATCGAGATAACGGAGTTGATATAGTCCCAGTCGGAGTAGTTGCCTGAGATTGGGTGGTTGACGATGAGCGGGTTGTTTGGCTAATCGATCGATAATCGCATCTAGCGATCGTTTGCGCCTGACAATGCCATTGACTAATTCTGTAAACAAATGTCGATCGACATCTGATAATTGAAACTTAGTTAATAATCGATCGACTACGATATCTGTAAAGCTACCAGTCTCCAGATCTTTGAGTGCAAATAGGGCTAATTGACGAGGATTCATAGTCCGAAAAAATATTATAATATTGACTTTTAGGTGAACTTTGACCATCGTATTTGATAGTCTTAGCGATCGACTATCAACATTAAAACCTTGGTGCTACTCCATCCCAATTAAAATCATTCAATCTAAACGCGACTGAACCTAATCCTAGAATTGGATTATAACGGATAATAAAATTATAAGTGCGACGGCTATATTCAATATAATAATCAGTGCTAATTTGTTGTCCGTTATCCAGATTGAGCGATGACTGAATCCCTAATTTAAATGGACCGCTAATTTGTTGGTTAATTCCGGCTGACAAGATCCGATTGTCTACTAATCGATCGAATAAGAACGGTGAAGTATTACCCCTAAATCGTTGAAAGTAGTTTAGGTTAAATCCTGTATAATCAAAAGTCTGTTTAGAGAAATTACCAAACTGTCCTTGAATTCCGACATTGTAGCCGATAGATGATTGATTTTCTCCATTACTATAAGCATTATATGCTCCCTGAATTCCAGTATTGAGCTGGAGATAGGGAACGACTGGAATCGGACTATAATTATAAGTCTCTTTACTATCTGCGGGGAGACTCTTTCCCTCCCACAGGCGAAAACTTTTACCCAGGTTGGCTACTGTCTGATAGCGATTGAGTGTAATCAGATCTTTGGCGCGAATCGGATTGAGGAGATCTTGACGATCTGTATTAGCATTAATCATCTGCGCGCCAACTTGATAATCAAAGTTAACGCCTGTATTGCCAAGTGGAATATTAGCAGAAGTCAAAACACCACCGAGACTAGACTGAACATCTTGGTTTCCCAGAGAGCCATTAAAAACCTGCTGTCTATAAACCGCTTCTCCAGTAAATTGGTGGGGATATCCTAACAAGCTGAGATTTTGTTTGACACTAACCTTCCCCCGAAAATTATCACTTAATTTATTGAGATTTAAACCTGTTAATGCAGCCGAAGCTTGAATTGTGGTATCTGAACCAAGATTTCCTTCAATATTTGTTTTGACTCCAAATGCAGATCCATCAAAAAACTTCAACCCAGTAACTGCACGTTGGATAAAATACTGAGGAGTGATTGTCATCCGAAATCTCGGATCGAAAACTGGATAAAAAGTATTCTCAACAAAGAAACCGCCCCGATCTCGATCCTCATAGCCGAAGTTAAAAGGATTAGGCTCTTTGCCGATTTTATTTAATACTAACCGATCGCGAAACAGCGGCACATCAAAATTGTTTTCCACCGTAACTCGCGCATTGCTAGCT
>ENA-OFCD01000648-OFCD01000648.1-metagenomes-genome-assembly--contig:-NODE-648-length-21016-cov-3.669100_pt1 | contig 21016 bp, 20 predicted proteins | sample MGYA00153392_OFCD01 | MGnify analysis MGYA00153392
GGCGGCCAGTGCAGCGCAGAGCGCCATTGCAATGAGAAAGCGCTTCATGGCTTGGTGATCTCCACGACCGCCTCGGGGTCGTTGCGATAGTTCGTGACCTGGAACCCGAGCGGGTTGACGCCGCGGGCTTCCTCGCCGGCGGGTTGAGAGACGTAGCGGAACTCAACGGTCGCCACCCAGTGGCTCTGGACCTCCGCGCCGCCCTTGCGGTCGGTCCGCACGTAGCGGACCTGAGCGACGTTCTTGGCGACGAAGGCGATCGCGACGACGACGAACGCGCGCACGAGGCGCTGCTCGCGCGGGCTCAGGTTCCAGCGCTCGATGAAGGAGAAGAGTGCCATTCTACTTGCCTCCGGTCGCGCTAGGGGCCGCGCTCGCGGACGAGGCGGTCTTGCTGTCGGTCTTCTTCTTGGGCGCCTTGATGTCCTCTGGGCACTTGATGTCGAACTCGAGCACGTACTTCTGTCGCTCGCCTCCGACGACTTGATTGGTTCGCGACACGTGGACGTCCGAGAAGCACTTTTCGGTCTTCAACGACGCCTCGACCGATTTCGCGTCGGAGGTGGAGCCTGCCACCCCGTGGACCACGACGTGACCCTTTTGAATATCGAGCTCCTCGATGTCGTGGACCATCGATTGAGGGATGTGCTCGCTGATGCGGACCATCACGTCGAAGGAGTCCGCGTGCGGCATCGGGTCCTCGTCCGGCGCGCCTTGCTGCACGAGCAGCTCGTTCACGCGGGCGACGCTCGTGGTCTCTTCGCCCAACACGTCCTTACTGACCATCCCCATCGCGGCCTCGAGCGTCGTGTGCTCCTTGCTTGCAGCTACGTACGAGGCACACGACGAGAACACGAAGCTCACTGCGAGCGCGATACCGAGCCCGGCGAGCACGGGCACGCGCTCGTTCAACCAGCCATATCCGCGCTCGTACGCGAGCGGTCCACGGCGCAGATCGAAGCCGGTGGATCTCCCTGCGAGCGGCAGCGCGAGGGCAAGCGCCTTGGCATAGAGGGGAGCGTCGCTCGCCATCGCTTGGGCGCGCTCGCTCATCTCGACGGTCACGGACGGTAAGCGCAGCACCTTGAGCTGGAGTTCCGCAGACAGGAACGACTCGGCGCCGGAGACGAAGGCCCCGCCGCCCGCGAGATAGACGACCTCGGGAGGCTCACCGCCCTGCGCGCGATAAGCGGATATCGAGACCCGTATTTCACGCGCGAGCTTCGACGCCGTCGCGGGCAGCCCGTCGGTGCCCATCGAAAGCGTGCGCGCGAACACCGGCTCGCCCTTTACGAGCGCGAGAACATCGGCCGATTTCGCGCCGAGATCGACGACACAGATCGGACCGTCCGCGCCGAGAGCGCTGATCCACTCGACGAGACCTGCGAGCGGGAACGGACCGGCGCCGACACGCTCCGGCTCCACGCCAATGGCCTCTCTCACGATATCGATCCTCGCTTTGACGTCCTCGGTGCGCGCCAGCACGGTGAGAACTGCGAGCTTCTCTTTGTTGCTCGACGACAGGAGTCGATAATCGAGCACGCCCTCGGAGACGTCGAAGGGCGTCTGCGCCTCCATCTCGAACGGCAGGATGTCCGCGAGCTGCTTCTGCGCGCTGGCCGGGACCGACAGCGTGCGCACCACGAGCTTCGCGCCGTCCACCGAGGTCGCCACCGCGTCACCTGCGCCCACGCCGCCGACAGCTTGCTCGACAGCCGCCTTGATCGCCGCCGCGAGATCGTCACCCACCGGCACGGAGGCGAGCCCGTCCACCGCGATCTTCCGATACGCAGTCTTGACGACCGCCACCTTCACGCTGGATTTCCCGATGTCGATTCCGATGTATTTCGGCATTGCTAGTTCTCACTCAGTGGCGGTTCGAGCGCGCGAATCTGATCAATCAATTCGAAAGTAGACAGTCGTGCCGGCGGGGTTCGGCTGCAGCACGGCTCCGATGCCGGCGGCCGACGAGCTCGAAGAAGACGACGTGCCTGGAGCGGGGGGAATCCCTCCGGCGCCTCCAGCGGCAGGCGGCTGTCCGACGGGCGCGCCGATTGCGGGAGCGTTGCGGAAGTCGACGACGGTGGTGATCTTGACGCGCGTCTCTCGCTTGTAGCCTTTGACGACGCCCACCGCGTAGATCGAGAACACCTTGCTCTCGGTGGTGATGCTCTTGGCGAACTCTGTCTCCGACAAGAACTTCACCGGCTTCATTCCCATCTTCGTGAGCAGCGGGCCGAGCTGCCCCTGCCCCTTCATCGTCGCGATGAACTCTTGCGCATTGCCAAATAGCGGCGCGCCCATCGTGATACCGCGCGCCATCGTGACGCCCATCAAGAACATGCTCGCCTGCGACGGATCGACGCATATTTCAGCCGCAGGAGCGCCCGAGCACACGACGCCAAGGAGCGTCTGCGCGTTGGCGCTGTTCACGTTGATCGCGCCCTGTCCCCAGACCGTCATCACTCGCTTGTCGGGGCGCGTCGGGTCCGGATCGACGAACGTGGCCCAGTAGTCGTCGCTGATGCCGCGCACCATGTGCAGCTCCTCGATCGAATCGAACGGCGCGTTCTTCCTTCGATAAGGCTTCTCCAATAGTTGGTAATACGCGTCCTCCACGGCGTTGCCCGTGGGCGCTTGGCTGGAGGTGGAGAGATCACACGAGAAGAACTGCTCGTCCGTGTCGGACCAGTCGATGATGGCCGAGCAGATCGTCTGCCGATCGTGGAACTGGCCCGAGCCGTCGCGCTGCTCGAAGAGCGAGCTGTATTGCAGCGGCGCCATCACGCCCATCAGTTCTTTCGCTAATCGGATATGCGCGATGTCGTTCGCCGCGCCGAGGTTCGCGTTGATCTTGGAGTCCTCGTCCACGATCTCCAGCTCGAACCGACCGTTCGGCATGCCGAGATTCTTGCCGGATTCGATGCTTACGCCGAGCGTGGACGCATAGCCCGCCGCGGCCTCTTTGTCGTTGAACGCCGCGAGTAGTCGCTCCGCGAACTCCCAAACCGGCAATTGAGGCGGCGCGCGCTTCATCAGCAGGAAGAGCGGCGCGATGGACCCGCGGATCGCCGGCTCCGTCGCGATCAAGAGCCGCGAGAGGTTGATCGCAGAGCGCGCCATGTACTCGGCCTGGACGCTGTCGCGATCGGCCACCGCCGCCGCGACGTACGCGCTCGTGTCGAACTGCAACTCGGCGAGCATGACGGTCATCACGCTGAGCGCGCCGAGCACCATGATGATGGCGATGCCGCGCTGCTTGCCGCGCTTCTTCGCGCGCTTCCGCTGTTGGCGCGTCATCGCGGGATCCCGAAGGAGAGGGGTTGCTGCATCGGCATCATGACCTTCGTGGTGTAGACGGGGTCCAGACCGGACGGAGCGTTCTTGAGCGTGAGCGTGATGCGAACCTCGAGCGGCATTCGATTGAACTGCCCAGTAGGCTGCAGTGTGTCCCACGTCTCGGTCCACTGGTTGGTGGTGGGGTCCAGGTAGCGAATGTCGAAGTTCTCGATGTCCTCCACCAGCACGTTCACCGCGCCGCCCTTCTTCGGGTCCATGTCCATCGGCGTCTGCTCGCGCCGCACCAGGTCCATCTTTCCTTCGACGTCCGGATCGGGAGAGGCAAAGTAGCCAATCTCCGCTTGGTCCGACTCGTGCGCGTTCGCCTCCACACGTTTGTGCGAGAACGAGGCAAAATCGAGCCGATCGAAGGGAGACGAGTTCTGTCCGACGAATGCGGTCATGCGCACTTGGAGAGCGAGGTTCGCCGGGTTGTGCATCGAGAGAAACGCACCGGAGAGCTCGCGCGAGATCCGGAGCATGCCCGAGCGCGCTTGGCGTGCGCGGTCCCCGCGGATGGTCTCCACCTTCTTCGCGTGCCCAAGCGAGTCGAAGTCCGCATAGATCAAGACGGCGATCATCGAGAGGATCGCCATCGAGACGAGCACCTCGATGAGCGTGAGCCCGCGAGCCCTACTTCGTTTACGCGCGAGCCTCATAGGCCTCCTCCGCCTGGACGAAAGAAGCCGCCTGCGCCGGGGGAGGTCGAGGGCACGCCGCCGCCACCACCGCCAGTTACGGGTGATCCGCCCGCCGGTCCGACGGGCGCTCCGCCGTCGCCGAGCAAACCGCCGAAGCCTCCGCGCTGGGGGCTCGTCACGTACTGGACGATCGGGAACTCTTGCTTGTTGGGCCCCTCCTTCCAATGAACGACGATCGTGACGCGACGGATCGAAGACTCGAGAAGCGGCTTCATCGTCGGGTACACGAAGCCCATCACCATGCTGAGGAGGCCCGACGCGCCCTGCCCGCCCGACTGAGGTCCGAGCTGCTGGGCGATGCCGCCGAGGCCCGCGTCCAAATCCAAATTAGCGTTGAACGGCTGATCGCTCGGAGAGCCGCTGGGCGCACCAAGCGGCGACAAACCGCCTCCGTCCGCGCCGAACGCGGCTGCCGACGGCGGGTCCGGCATGGTGACCTTCTCCACCTTGGTGTCGCACGTGAAACTGCTCTTCTCGGTGCCCTCACAACAGAGGATGTCCGTGTCGATGGTGTCGATCTCGGGATAGCCGTCCTTGAGGAGCTTCTCCTCGACCTCGCTCATCTTGCATCGCGCGAGCTCGATCGCCTGCCCTATGTTCGCGGCTTTCCTGTTCGTCGCGGCGACGCCAGCTTGCGCGGCAAGCACACCGACGATCATAAGCCCGAAGATCGCCAAAGCGATCATGACCTCTAATAGGGAGAAGCCCGCTTCACGCGGCTTTACGCCTGCGTCCCGCTCTCCCGCGTCCCGCTCGGCTGCGTCCCTCACCCCTCGCGATTCTTGTGATTCTCGCGTCCCTCTCCCAAGATGGAAGAGGGGATATGATCGTTGTTTCTTTCCCCCTCCCATTTCGGGAGAGGGGCGCAGGTGACGAGCGATGCCGAGGAGAGCGACGCTCGACGGAGTGGCGCTCGACGGAGTGATGCGCGGGAAGCTCATAACCCCTTGTCCTCTCGGTCGGAGGCTTCGGTGTCGTCCTTCGGAATCGTGAGCGACACCGGGCCGGACTTCACGTTGACCGAGCCCGTGAGCGGAGCCACCAAGAGCGTCAGACACTGCGCGTCTTCGGTGGAGTCTCCGATGCGAATTTGAATCGATGCGCGCTCGGTCTGTCCGCCCGGCCAAAAATAGATGTATGCGCGCTCTGCCGTGCGTGGCTGATCGTCGTGCGTGGTTTGAATGGAGCGGAACGAGATGTTGCCGGGCAGCGCACGCACCGAGCCGTGCGTGTCCGAGTCGATCGCCAACAGGCCCATGTCGACCTGCTTGAAGTGCGCGCGGGGAGCGGCCGGTCCATTGACGAGGCGAGCACTCTCGGCGATCGACTGGCGCTCGAGCGCCGTGACAGCGTCCGCTCCGCCAGTTCCGGTCGAGTCCTTCGGAGTGACGAGCATGGATTGCTCCGCCTCCTCCATCCAGAATGCGCGTTGCCCGAAGTCGAACACGATGCGCACGCTCTTGCTCGTGGAGCTTGCGCGCGTATACGCGACGCGAATCACGCCGGCGAGGCTCGTCGCCGTCTTCTTGAGCTTGGCGCTCGCGAGCTGACCCGAGCCCATGAGTATGCCCACGGCGAGCAGCCCGACGATCGCCAGCACCACGAGCATCTCGATGAGCGTCAGCCCACGCGCGCGCGAGCGACGTAGCCTAGCCTTGAATGTCGTGGTGCTCGTCATTGGCTATTCTTGTTTGCGGGCTCGGGGATGCGGATGTCGTCTGCGGTGCCTTCTTTCCTGTCAGGGCCGAAGCTCACCACCGTCACCGAGTCGTCGTCGCACACGATCTTGAACGGAGTCTCCCAAGCGTCAGTGATCTTGCTGGTGGCGTTGATCTCGTGCTGATCCTTGAGGAGCTGCGGCGTGGGGCAGTCCGACGCGTGACCCGGGCCCGTGCGCCAGTTCTCGGTGACGCCATAGAGAGCCATCGCGCTCTGCTTGGTGGTCTCCTTCTGCGCCTGCTGGAACTTGGGAATCGCGTATACGGCAATACCGCCCGCGATGAGGCCGACGATCGCGAGCACGATGAGAATCTCGACGAGCGTTACGCCCTGATTTCCGCGGCGCGCGCGCAGACGTCGAATTAGCTCCAAGCGGACTCTGTTAGTCACTTGGACAGAACTTGCCGTCGAGCCGCTATCGCGGCACGTCAGGCTCATCATTAATCCCTTATCCATGATTCCCGATCTCCTCTGGTAACAACACATCATTCCACGCGATCCATACCGCCGGGTGTGCCGTCGGGTCCGTCGCTCGATACATCGAATCCTTTGGGGTCGCGGCGGCCCGGGCACGCGAGGCGCAGTGGGCGGCCCCACGCGTCTACCGGAACGTCGCGTGTGTAGCCTCCGTTCGGCAACTCTGCCAGGTCTCGGGGGCACGCACCGGCGTGGTCCGCGCGATACTTCTGAATCGCGAAAAAGGCAGTCGAGATGGAGGCTCGCGTCGCGCGCACCGACGCGTCGCGCTCCTCGCGCGAACGAATCATGAAGACGACACCGAGCACCACCACCGCGCCGATCACCGCGCGCACACGCGTGCGCTGCAGCATGCCGAGCACGCCACGACGTTTCTCCCAGGGGAAGAATACGGCTTTGGTTCGCAGCGTGGCCAACTTGGTAATCTCCTAATCGGTTATTGGACGAAATCGTTCATCTGGATCAGTGGCATCAAGATCGAAAAGGCGATGAAGCCGACGGCGCCGCCGAGGATGACGATGATGAGCGGCTCCATGAGGCTGGTCATCGCCGTGACGCGCGTCTCGACCTGGCTGTCGTAGGCCTTGGCGACGTTCTCCAGCATGGCCTCGAGCTGGCCGCTCTTCTCGCCTACCGCGATCATGTGCGTCACGATCGGAGGAAAATCCCCGCTCCTTTTGAGCGGCGCGGCGATCGACTCACCCTCGCGAATCGAGCCGATAGCGGTGACGATCACCTGCACGAGCTTGGCGTTGTCGAGGACGTTCTTGACGATGTCCATCGCCTTGAGCAGCGGCACTCCCGAAGAGAGCAACGTGGAGAGCGTGCGCGCGAAGCGGGCGACCGCGAGCATGCGGAAGAGCGGCCCGAAGAGCGGCAGCTTCAGCAAGAATCCGTCCTTCCAGATTCGACCGTCGGGCGTGCGCACGTACGCCTGGAAGCGCGCGACACCGAGCCCGAGCACGAGCCCACCGACGGCGCCGAACACGAAGGCCCAGGTGGACTCCACGATGAACGCGCTGAGGAGCATGACGCCCGCGAAGACGGACGCGGCGATGACCCACATCGTGTTGGAGCCCGGCTCGCCGTCGTCCAACAAGTTCGCCCTCGACAGCGCGCGCCGGGTGAACGTCGTCGTCGCGATGCAGAGGACGAAGCCGAGCATCTGGTTGGACGCGATGATGTTGGACACCAAGATGAGCAGCGCCGTGTACCAAGGGAGAGCGCGATCGAGGCTCGCGAAGATCGCGGTGACCTTCGGCACGACCGCGACCATCATGACCGTGATGAGGCCGGTGCCGATAATCACCATCAAGATGGGATACGCGAGTGCGGCGGAGACCTTGGAGCGTAGCTTGGCTTGGTTCTCCATGAAGTCGCTCAAGCGCTCGAGCACGACCTCGAGTGTGCCCGAGGCCTCTCCTGCGGCGACCATGTTCACGTACAGATTCGGGAACACCTTCGGGTGCGGCTCGAGCGCCTTCGCGAGCGACTGACCCTCGTTCAATCGATCACGTACTTGAGTGAGCACGCGTTGCAGTTCGGGCTTGTCGACCTGCTCGGTGAGCGCCGTGACGGACTCGACGAGTGGGATACCGGCTGAAACAAGGGTCGCCAGCTGCCTAGTCATCACCGCGACGTCGCCCGGGCCGATGCGCCGGAACCACGCGAAGACGCCTCCGGAGCTACGAGTCGCGCCGCCCTTGCCACGCTTGTCGACCTCGGCCGACGTCAGCATCACGCCCTCGCGCTTCAACGCAGAACGCAGGACCTTCGGGTTGTCCGCGTCGCGGAACCCGGTGACCTGCTTGCCCGACGAGACGACGAGTCCGCGATACTGAAATACGGCCATGACCGCTTATGCTCCCATGCGCGCGCTGGTGGGGACTGTACGCGTCGAAGGCGGAGCGCTGGGAGCAGACGCGAGAGCTGCGTCCTCTTGTGTCGCGGCGAGGACCTCTTCGACGCTCGTCATGCCCGTGAGGACCTTGCGCGCGCCGTCGTCGCGAAGACTGTCCATGCCTTGTTCGGCCGCGGCGCGCTTGAGCGCTTGCGCGTCTGCGCTCTTGAGGACGAGCGGCCCTACGGCGTCGTCCATCAACATCAACTCGTAGATACCGCGCCTGCCGGAGAAGCCAGTACTCGCGCAGCGGTCGCAGCCCTTGGGCTTGTAGAACATCGGGCGGAGCCCCGGCTCGAGATCGAGCACGTCGGTGGCGCTCACGTTGCGTGGGAAATACCGCGACGTCATCAGCACGGACTCACGCGCCCGGCGCTGCCGCACGCGCTCCGGCGAGAGGCCGAGTTCCTCGAGCTCCGAGTCCTCTGCGGGATAAGGCACTTTGCAGTGCGGACACAGCATGCGCACGAGTCGCTGAGCCAAGATCCCGATGACCGAAGAGCGAATCAAGAACGGCTCGACGCCCATGTCGATCATGCGCGTGACGGCGCCCGCGGCGTCGTTGGTGTGGATCGTGGAGAGCACGAGGTGACCCGTGAGCGAAGCGTTGATCGCGATGTCGACCGTCTCCTTGTCGCGAATCTCTCCGACCATCACGACGTCGGGATCCTGCCTCAAGAAGGCGCGGAGCGCGTTGGCGAACGTGAGGCCGATCTTCGGCTGGACGTGCACCTGGTGAATGCCGCCTATTTCGTATTCGACCGGGTCCTCCGCCGTGAGGATGTTGAGGTTCGGCTTGTTGATGCGGTTGATGCACGCGTAGAGCGTGGTCGTCTTTCCCGAGCCAGTGGGACCGGTGACGAGGATGATCCCGTCGGGTCGCCTTATCAACATATCCATGATCGCGTAGTCGCGCGGAGAGAATCCCAAGTCCGGTAGGTCCAACAGGACGGACGACTTGTTGAGCAAGCGCATCACGATGCGTTCGTAGCCGCGGCTCGTGGGGATGGTGGAGACGCGGATATCGAAGCTCTTTCCGGCTATTTTCTTGGTGATACGGCCGTCTTGGGGGAGGCGTTTCTCCGCGATGTTGAGCGCACTCTCGATCTTGATGCGCGACACGATGCTGTTCATGAAGGCCCGCGGGGCGCGGCGCGCGATGTAGAGCTCGCCGTCGATGCGATATCGAACTATCGCCTCCTTCTCCTCGGGCTCTATGTGAATATCGCTCGCTCGCTCTTTCATCGCTTGGAGGAACAGCGAGTTGACCCAGCGGATGACGGGGGCCTCGTCGTCCGAGTCCAGGATGTCTCCGCCGACCTCGTCGTCCGCGATGGTCTCGCCCTCGGCCTCGAGCTCGCCGCCGCCGGCCTCGCGCTCGTACACGCGATTGATGGCGTCCACGATGCGCTCGCCCGGCGCCACGGTGGCGGACACGGGCTTGCCGAAGAGCACACGCACGTCGTCGATCGCGGAGGTGTCGAACGGGTCCGCGACGTACACGGAGACCTCGTCGGTCTCGGAGACGACGAGCACTTTGTGCGCCTTGGCGAACGCGATCGGCAAGCGCGTCGCGAGCGCGGTGGGGATGCGCTCCACGTCGAAGCTCTCGGTGAACGGCAAGATCGCCTCGTCTGCGAGGGCGTGTGCGAGGGCGCTCTCGTCCGCGATTTGCGCGCCTACGATGAGATCGATGAGGTCCACGCCCTTCTCGCGCTGGATCGCGTAGAACGACTCCAGCCGGTCTGCTGGGACCAAACCGCGCCTGGCGAAGATCTCGCCGTAGAAGCGCTGTTCGCTCAGAGCGGCCTTGCGTTCGCCGAGCTCGGGTGCGCGGTTGGTCATCGGCTCTACCTCTCGATTCGATCGACACCACGCATGGTGGGGACGATGTTGATGTTCGGCGGCGGCGCCGGCGTGACCGTTCCGGAGGCCGCATTCACGTTCTGGCCGCGTGGCCCGACTGGGAGCTCGATGGGATCGCTCGGCAAGTGACCCTTGATGTCTTTGGGTCGCGTGAGCTCGTCGAGCCGCGCCTGCTCGTCCATGGCGCGGTAGCTCAGGCGAATCTCCTCCATCAGCCCGGTCGTGCGCGAGTAGTCCTTCGGCGGCTGATAATCGGTTTGATCGCTGAATACGAAGTAGCGATCGAGGAACTCCTGGCGCTCTTGCATCTTGCGCTCGAAGATCGCGCGGAGATCGTTCTGCTCGCGGATGATGTAAGGGGTGAGCACCAACACGAGATTCGTCTTCTGCGTCGAGTCCGTGGATTTGCGGAACAGCGCGCCGAGCACCGGGATGTCGCCGAGCACGGGGATCTTCGACTGCGAGTGCACCACGCGATTGCGCATCAAGCCGCCGATGACGACGGTCTGCTGATCCTTGACGACGAGCGTGGTGTTCGCGGTGCGCTTGGTGATCGGGATTGCGCCGAGACTTCCGACCGGGGCTTGCGCCTCGCTGATCTCCTCGATGAGCTCCAATCGAACCTCGTTGGACTCATTCAAGTGAGGGGTGATCTTCACCTTGGTACCGACGTCCTGGAACGTGGGCGAAGCGCCGCCAAAGCCGAAGCCGAAGCCGCCGGCCCCACCAGCGGCGCCACCAGGGGCGCCGGGAATCCCGCCTATGTTGGTCGTACGAGGAACGTTCTCGCCGACGCTGATTTCGGCCGGGATGTTGTCGGTCGCGAGGATGTGCGGCGTCGAGAGGACGTCAGCGTCGCCGGTGGTGGCGAGCGCAGAGAGCGTGACACCGAACGCGGGGACCGACAGGCCGGTGCTGAGGAGGTTCTCCGTGCCGCTGATGCCTGGCCCGCGGATGCCGAGCGCGAGGCCCTGCAGATCGCTGGGGTTGGGCGGCAAGATAGTGGTCAATGGATTGAGACCGCCGTAAATCAGCGATTGGCCATTACCTATTCCGGTATCTGCGAGCGCGCCTCCGTGGAAGTTCACGCCGAGGGTGTCCTCGCGCTTGACGGACAGGTCCATGATGACCGCCTCGATGAACACTTGGCGTCGCGCTTGATCGAGCCTGTCGACGACCGCACGCAGAGAGGCGTAGTCGCGGAGCGAGGACGTGATGACTATCGAGTTGGTGGCCTTGTCCGCGCTGATCTTGATGCCGCCCTCGAAGATCTGCTGGCCCGTGCCGCCCTTCGCGCCAGGTGCGCCTGGAGCTGCCTGCGCGCCTGCGCCAGCGATGATGTCGTTGAGCGTCTTCGTAAGCTCCACCGCATCCGCGTGCTGCAGCGGCAACACGTGGATCTCGCCCTCGCCCGTCTGCGGCTGGTCGATGCGCTTGATGAACTCCAAGATTCTCAAGTAAGCGCGCTCGGACGCGACGATGACGACCGAGTTCGACCGATCGTCCGCGACCACCTTGGCCACGTGACCGTCAGCGCCCGCGGCACCGCCGCCCGCGGCGGCCGGCTTGCTCTTGTCGCCGCCCTTCAGATCGAAGAGATCGTTGATGCGGCTCGCGACGTCGGAGGCCTGCGCGTAGTGCAGCGGCTCGATCCACATCGAGTCACCCGACGCGCCGACGTCGACCTCCTCCACGATCTGCATCATGCGGCGGATGTTGGAGCCGGTGTCCGTGAGGATGAGGAGATTGCCCGCGGGATAGACGGTGATGTCGCCGTCCTTGGTCTTGAAGTGGCTGAGCACGTTCGCGACCTCGTCGACGCCCGCGTGCGAGAGCCTGTGAAGGCGCGTGACGTAGCGGTCCTCGGCCGGTGCCGATTGACCAGGATCATAAGTGGGAGTCGTCTGCGACGCGATGCCGCCCGTCTCGACGATCTTCAAGAATCGCCCGTGCGGCACGACCGTGAGCCCGTTGGTCTCGAGGATCGACAAGAACGCTTGGTAGGCCTCGGCGACGGTCACCTTCTCGGGTGAGAACACGCTCGCCTTGATGTTGCGGATCTTGCCGCCGAAGATGAATCGTTTCCCCGTCAATTGTCCGATGACACGCACGAGTTCGGGGAGATCTGCGTCTTCGAGAGAGAACGCCACTTTGTAGTTGGGTGAGCGTGGCTCGAACTCCAAGCCCTGCTCGAATTGAGGGAGCGTGCTCGTGTCGCCAGACGCCTTGCCGTTGGCGTTCACCGCGGGCTTGCCTGTGCCGCCTGTAGCCGGAGTGCCAACACCACCGGACGCGCCGCTCGCATTCCCGGCTCCGGGGCCGCCAAGCGGAACGGCGGGACCTCCAGCGCCTGCGACGCCCGCGCCAGGAGACGCCAGGATCGGACGGAGCTGTCGCGCGTCTTGCGCGCTCGCGAACTGCGTGAACAAAACTCCGAGCAGCGCACAAGGCACTACGAATCGGGAACTCTTCATGTTGGGGCGTGCGCTCATTTGATGTTGTAATCGATGTTCGTATTGGCGCCGCGGCGGTTCACTTGAATCGTCAAGTGATCGGCCGTGCGCAACCGCGCGTATGCCTCGAGAGCCTTCTCGGGGCTGGTCATGTCAAAGCCATTGATGGTCTGGAGTCGGTCGCCGTTCTCCATCCCGAGCACGCCAAGAAGCGTGTCCGGGCGCACACCGTAGAGACGAATGCCCACCATCTTCCCGTTCTCTTGCTCGGGTACGATGCGCGCCTGCTTCATCAGCTCGGCTTGGTTCTCGAGGATTTTGTCGACGACGCCCCGGTCGACGTTGAACTCGTTGGCGCTGATGCGGACGATGCCCTTGGAGATCGTCGGGTCCATAGGAGGCGCGCCGCCTGCCGCGGGCATCACGGCCGGCGTGGCGACGATGATCGGCGCGGGAGGCGGAGTCGACGAGGAGAACATGCGCGCCTGACAGAGCTGGCTGCCAGAGGTCATCCAAATACGATCCCACCCGATGTGCTTGACCTCTTTGCCCGCGAACTCACCGCCGCGGCGTCGCAGCACGCTCTTCGGATCGTTCGGCGCTTGCAGCGCGGCGAAGGACCAATCGGGATCCGCGGAGGCGGCGATGACGAGCACCTTCACGCCGTCGCAGATCGGGGCGTTCATCGGATCGCTGAGATCGATCGGCGGCGCGAGCGCAGCGACGTCGTCTTGCGGGCGTGCGTTGAGCGGACCCGTCTGCGAGTCGAACGGGTTGCGCGACAGGATGGGGTCCGCGCTGGTCGCGTGTTGAGAGGTGGAGCTCGGCTCGGGGGCGGCATGCGAGATGAGCGGCGGGGCGGCGAGCGACTTCTCGTCCGCGGCCATGCTGATGCCGACGACCTGCACGAACCCGCGTGCGCCGAACGCCGCGGCGAGCGCGAGGGCCAGCAAGGTGACCGCCCAGAAGTGACGTTTGAGGAGCTGATCGATCGCCATGGATTCCTTTTACGACTGAGCCAAACGTCTACATAGCGAGGTCCATGCCACCGATGATCTGGCGTCTTTTTGCATGATTTGTTGCGAGGAGGCTTCGAGGCCGTGGACAGCTTGGCTCTCCAACGCAACGCCCGGCACGACCTGCGACAAAGTGACAACCGCCAAAGCTGCTGCTGGCGAAGCCAATCCGCTCAGTCGTTGTCGTTCCCCGAAGGCGACGACAAGTGCTGGCGAAGCGAATCACGGGCCGAGGGCTTTCGCGTAGACGGAGTCCTCCCACTCGTTATCGAGCTCCTCCACCAGACGAAACCCGTTGCGCAAGTACAGGCGGTGCGCGCTCTCGAAGCGCCGCGACGAGTCGAGCCACACTCTGTCGTAGCCGAACGCTCTCGCTCTCTCTTCGGCGTGTGCGTAGAGGCGCTGTCCTAACCCGATTTCGCGCTGGTCGGCGCGCACGTACAGCCGTTTGAGCTCGCAGGTGCGCTCGTCCTTCGGCCGTATCGCGACCGACCCTACGACCTCGCCGTTCGCCTCGGCGACCCAGAAGCCCGCACGCCGTCCACGGTAGCGACCGGCGCCTTCTTCCAAATCGCGCGCGACGCTGGCGAGCTGGGCGGTCGCGAAGCCGTGCGCGGAGAGGATCGCCGAGACGAGCGCGCTCACCGCGGGGACATCCACCGCTTCGAACGCACGGATGACAATGCTGCTCAACATCGTAGTCTCGCCTCGTGCGATTATCGTCGATTGCATTCTTGGCGCTAGTGGGTTGTTCGAGCAACCCGGCGCCCACCGTCACGGTCTCGCGCGCGATCCCAGTGGCGAGCACGCCCGCCACGGTAACTCCTGCTGTTGCACCTTCGGCCGCGACGACCGCGCCGGTTCCGTCCGCGTCCAAGTGGACGGAGGCGGCCGCGCGCGCACCCGCTCCTCTCGCCGAAGCGGCCAAGCGGGAGTACGAGACGCACGGCAGCCCGTTTCGTCACGACGACAAGATCAATCCCGTGCTCGATCGTGTGGCCGCGCAAGATCCCACCGCCGCCGGCCTGCGCGCCGCCGCGAGCATGCTCGCAGACAACAGCGCAGCTGGGCTCGGACATGAACTGGACGGGCTCTGGCAACACGCCGTCTGGCGTCCTCTTGGACACCGCAGGCGTCGCGCTCTTGTCCGACTTGGTGATCCGCGCGTGCGCCGCGAATCCCAAGGACGCGGCGATTGGCCCCGCTATCGAGAGCATTCCCATCCCGCCGACGTACACGGCGGTGGTGAACAGAGCTGCCATGGAGGCGGACCGCGATTCGCTCCGCGCGGCAGCCGCGGCGTGTGGCGTCAAATCAAAGCACACGCCGCGAGACCTGAAGGGTCTCTGAAATCAACCGCCGGGGCACAAGAGCGTGACGTGAAAATTGCTCTCGGTGCAGCTGCCAGTCATTGCGCAGTTGAGAGGAGTGTTCTTGACGCAGCCGCAGGTCCATTGGCGAGCGCACGCGGGAGGCATCGGCGCACACTCGTGAGACACACCCCCATCCGTCGCGGTGCGCAGTAGGCAAAACTGGCCACCGTTGCACGTCTTTGGTCCGCAGCTGAAGCTCGCGCACAAGAGGCAAGTAACGCCGGAGGACTTCCATTTCTGAGTGCCGGGGTCGCACACGAGCGTGCCTGCGCAGCAGGCGTCGACCTTGTCGCACGAGATCTGTCCGGCGATGCACGCGCCTCCGAGCGTCGCGCCATTCACGCACGCATCGGCTACGTCTTTGGCATTCCCTGCGTCGGCGGTCGGCGCCGCAACACCTCCGCCGCAGCTCCCTTGAACGACCGCGATGGTCGCCGCCAACATGCACCAAGGCGTACGACGCGAGGATCGACTACCCATTGAAGAGTCAGACGGCGGGCAGATCGCGCGCAGGCTTGCCGAGCAAATAGCCCTGCAAATAGCCGCAGCCGAGCCGTGCGATGCAGTCGCGCTCTTCGACGGTCTCGATGCCTTCTGCCACGACCTCGATGCCGGTGGAGCGCGCGAGGTCCACCAAGCTGGTGATCACGCTCTGTCGCATGAGCGACTCGTGCACCTTGCGAACCAACGCCATGTCGATCTTCACGAGCTCCGGGTCCAACATCACGACGCTGTTGAGGCCCGAGTAGCCGGCGCCAAGATCGTCGATCGCGATCCGAAAGCCCAGGGCGCGGAGGCGCGCGAGCCGGCCAGCCATGTCGGGGACGTCATCCAATTTTTGGCGCTCCGTCACCTCGAGCACGATGCGCGGGGCGACGCGGCCGAGGGGTGTGGTTGGGTCGAAGAGCTCTTCGTCCATGAGCTCGCACACATGAAGGTTGACGAAGATCGCGACGCCATCGGGCACGCGCGGAATGGCCTCGGAGGCCTTCGCGCGCACGCGTCGACCGAGCTCTTCCAGCCTGTCGGACTCTCTCGCGGCCTCGATGATGAGGTCAGGTCGAGCGAGGGCGGCCTCGTCACTGCGCAAGAGTGCCTCGTAGCCGAAGAGCTTTCCGCGCACCGACGAAATGGGCTGGAACGCGAGCCACATCTTGTTGAGCGCCGAGTCGAGCAGGTGAGTCGGCCGGGCCGCGGCCACGGGAGGTCGCGAAGAACGCACGCGCTCGATCCCCTTGCGCACCGCGCGCAAGAGAGCGGGGGGGTCCACTGGCTTCAAGAAGTACTCTGTCGACCGGAGCGCGATGGCGTCCATCGCCGTCTCGAGACTGCCGTTGCCGGTGACGAGAATGACGGGCACGTCGGCGTCGTACGAACGCACCACGGAGAGAAGATCGATCCCTGACATGCCGGGCATCGCGATGTCGCTGACGATGGCGGCAAAACGTTGAGTCACGACATCGAGTGCGGCCTGCGACGGGTCCGTCCGAACGAGGACTTCGAACCCGACCGCCGCGAGGACTTTGCCGTAGGCTTTCGCGATGGCTTCGTCGTCGTCGACGACGAGCACCATCGACGCGCCAGTGGCGTCAGGGAACGGCGTGAACCGTTGTGTGTTTTTTTCCTCGACGCTCACAGCGCCACCAGAGTTCGAAATGGCGCCACGTCGCTAACCGTATCGATTCGCGGATCTGTGCGCAAGCCGCCACGGAAAGGATATTCTCATTTGGTGGATAGACGTTCGCCGGACGAGATAAAGCGCGACAACACCGCGCTACGAGCAGAAGTCGAGTCACTACGTAGAAGGTTGGCGTTCTTCCAAGCGGCGGTCGACGCGCTTCCATTTCCCATGTTCTGGAAAGACGCGAACTCGGTTTATCTTGGGGCCAACGTGCACCAAGCCGAGCGCGCCGGACTCTCGGCCCCTGAGGATCTGGTGGGGCGCTCTGATGAGGACCTTCCGGCGTCCGATGACGACCCCGAGGCACGCCCGGTTGACGAACGAATCTCCGAGACTCACAAGGTGCCGCTGCGAAGCGCTGCCGGCGAGGTGATGGGCGAGATCAGCTGGTACGAGGACATCACGAACCGCGAGTCGCAGCGCCACTCACAAGCGCTGCTCGACGAGCGACTTCGACAGGCCCACAAACTCGACTCGCTTGGCGCTCTCGCGGGAGGCATCGCGCACGACTTCAACAACATCCTCGCCTCGATCATGGCCAACCTGTGGCTCGTTCAGCAGACGCTCGCCGACAACGAAGAGGTCGCCGAGAGCTTGGCGGACATTCATCGCGCCGGCATGCGCGCGAAAGGCCTCGTCGCGCAGATCTTGACGCTGAGTAGGCGGCAAACGCAGCAGCTCGGGCCGGTGTCGGTCGGGGCGGTCGCCGAGGAGGCTAGCCGCCTGCTTCGGGCGACGATCCCGGCGGGGATCGCGATGCGGGTGACGATCGATCCCGACGTCCCCTTGATCGTTGCGGACGCGACCCAGCTTCACCAAATCGTGATGAACCTCTGCACCAACGCGTGGCACGCGCTCGAGGACCGTCCATCGCGCGCGGCGCACATCGAGGTCCACGTCTCGTTGCGTACGCTCGACGACAGCGCGGCCGCCAACCTCGCCGCTGAGGTCGTCGCTGGGACCTACGTCGTCTTGAGCGTGCGTGACAACGGCGTGGGCATGGACCCGGCGACGCGCGCGCGGATGTTCGAGCCGTTCTTCACAACGCGGACCCTCGGCCAAGGGACGGGGCTCGGGCTCGCGGTCGTTCGCGGAATCGTGACCGCGCACCGCGGCGCGATCGAGGTCGAGAGCACTCCGAAGCGTGGCACGACTGTGCGCGTCTTTTTCGCGCCTGCCTCGGTGGAAGAGACTGCAAAGTCCGAGATGGCGCCGCTCGTGCGCCGCTCGTCGAGACCGCCGTCCTCCACCAAGCACGTGCTCTACGTCGACGACGAGCTCGACCTCTTGAGCGCGGTGAAACGCGTCCTCGAGCGTGGGGGCATCCGCGTGACTGCTCTCGCGGACCCGCGCGAGGCGCTCACGTTGTTGCGTGTCGATGCCGAGCAGTTCGACGTGCTCGCGGTGGACTTCAACATGCCCAACCTCTCCGGACTCGATCTCGCGAGAGAAGCCGCAACGATGTGCCCGTCGCTCCCCGTCATCATCGCCTCAGGCTACGTGACCGCCGAGCTGCGCGCGGAGGCCGAGCGGTTGGGCGTGCGGCGAGTCCTCAATAAAGTGGATATCGCTACCGACCTGCGAGATGCAGTCCTCGTGCTGCTGCGCGACGGCTAGTGACTCACGCCGCGGCGCAGGACCCGTCGGCGCAGCGTCCGGTGAGGCGGAGGCGGTTCTTCGCGAACCAGCCGTAGCAGGCGTCGAGTATGTGCGAGATTCCTGGGAGGCGCGTGAGCGCGACGACCCACGAGAATCCGACGGCCGCGTAGAGGCGGCGAAATACCTCGACGCCTTCGATGAGTTCACCGCTCGGCAAGCGGCCGTGAATCGTCGCCATGAGCTTCGCGTGATCGAGTCCGACCGACGAAGCGTCGAAGGTCGGATCGACGATGTTCGAGAAGCGAATCCGCCCGCGACGATCAAGACGTCGGAGCATCGCGATCTCGCGTAGGCAAAGCGGACAGTCGCCGTCGAAGAAGACCTCGACCTGGATGGACGAGGCGGCCGTCACGCCGGCTCCCGCGCAAAAGCTTCAAGGTCGATGATGTGACCCGAGCGGCGCGCTTTGACCTGAAGATAGGCGCGATTGTGGTCGTTGGGCGCGACCACGTGGGAGATGCGCTCGCGCACGTCGAGCCCGTACGACTCTAGTTGGCGAACCTTGTCCGGGTTGTTGGTCATGAGCTTGATGCTGCGGACACCGAGGGTGCGGAGCATCGCCGCGGCAATGCCGTAGTCGCGCTCGTCGTCTTTGAAACCCAGCGCGAGGTTCGCGTCTACCGTGTCCATGCCGGACTCTTGGAGTCGATACGCGCGAATCTTGTTCGTGAGCCCGATGCCGCGCCCCTCCTGCCTCATGTAGAGAACGATGCCGCGCGGCATTGCGCCAATACGCGAGAGTGCGCGCTCGAGCTGCGGGCGGCAGTCACATCGGAGCGAGCCCATGACGTCGCCGGTGAGGCACTCGGAGTGCACGCGCGTCATCACGTCATGCGCGCCGAACACGTCGCCGTGCACCATCGCGAGGTGCTCTTTCCCGTCGCGGTTGTTCGAGAAAACGACGATACGAAAGTTTCCGAACTCCGACGGGAGCTCTGCGGCGCTCGCGACATCCACTCGCAAGGGCTCTGCGCTGGCGGTTCGCTCTGCGATCACGAGGTCGTTGTTCATGACGGTTCTTTCCTTCGTCTGGTGCGATGCCGTAGGTCGCGTTGACGTTTTGTACAGATTTTGTGTATATATTGTCCACCTCCGTGAACGTCAAGGCCGCCAGCAATTCCCCGAAGTCCAGCGTGGGGAGCACGATACGCGTCGTCTCGATTCGCACGGGCCTGCCGATGGAAACGCTGCGCGCGTGGGAGCGTCGCTACGGGTTCCCCAAGCCCGAGCGGCGGGCCGGCAGCAATCGTCGCCTTTACGCCACGGCCGACGTCGAGCGTTTGATGGCCATCGCGCGAACGATCGAGCGCGGCTATCGCGTGGGCGACGTGGTCCACATGCCGCCGGGCGAGCTCGCCGCGCTCACGGTGTCCCATGCGCTGAAAGCCGAGCCTGCGACGCTCGATGTGGGCGTTCTGATCGAGCGCCTCCGGGTGGATGACGTCGTCGGTGTCGAGGACGGGCTGCGCCACGCCGCCGCGACACTCGGCGCGCGTCGCTTCGTCACCGAGGTGGCGCATCCATTCGCGGTCGGGGTCGGAGATGCGTGGGCGGAAGGGCGGCTCGAGGTGCGCCACGAGCACATCGCCACCGAGTGCCTGACCACCCAGCTTCGTCACATGCTCACGGCCTACCAGGACGTGACGGCGCGGCCATCCGTTCTCCTCGCCACGCTCCCCGGTGAGCCGCACACACTCGCGCTACAAATGGTCGCGCTTTACCTCGCGATCAGCGGCGCGAAGCCGCGGCTCCTCGGCGCCTCCACGCCGCCCGAACAGCTCGCCCGTGCAGCCACCTCGTTGCGGGCGGACGTCGTGGGAATCACCGTGACGCCAGTGTCCGACCGCAAAGAGACGCGAGCCGCGGTGCGCACGCTCGCCAAGCTGCTTCCCCAAGGCGTCCCCGTTTGGGTCGGCGGCGGTGCCGCGTCGTCTCTAGGCGTGGACCGTGAGGGAGTGCGGCTCTTCGCATCGTGGGAGTCGATCGACGAAGCGCTCGAGAGCTGGCGAGAGAACGTCGGCCGTGGCCGATAATCCAGCCACGTCGACACTCATAGCTATCGCGGTACTGGCGCCACGACGACGTCATTGATGGGTTTGACGCTCATTCCGACCGGGTAGGCGTAGCTCACCGCTTGCGAGTAAAAGCCCGGTGCTTGTGGGATATGCCAGGCACCACCAGTCTCCGCGGAGCCCCAACCCCAAACAGTGACTCCGAACGGCGCGGGCGAGTGCATCTCATGACGTCCGTTGTCACAGTTGCCTTGCTTCTGGAAGTTGTGTCGTTGCAAGTCGACGCGCGTGTACTCGTACTCACCGAGCGATTTCCAGCCCGTGAGCGTACCGAAGCAGTCGAGCGTGACGTCTCGAAACACCTCGCCCCTCTTCGCGCGCGTGACGACGAGGTTCGTCTCCGGATACGTCGGGTCGGTGAAGAACGTGTAGGAAGAGAGGAACTGCTTGCTAGGCACTACGTTCACGAACTCCGCGTCGCCACGGCAATCTTGCGGCGAGAAGTACGTCATACAGCCTGTCATGTGCGCCGAGACATAGAACGGGTGCTTGCCGTCTTGGCTCTTCACGACGAACGGCTGCGTCGCCGTGAACGTGACGAGCTGGCCGCCCTTCACCGTCGTCGGAGCGTTGAGCGGCGCGCTCGGAAAGTATGTGAGTTGCGTGCCATCCACGGTTCCCATGACGCGATAGGGGACGTCCTCGTCGATCGCTTCGTCGCGGTTGCGATACTTCACGACAGTGTACTCGCTCCAGCGCGGAGATCGGCGGTATCTGTTGATGCGCCGAGTCTGCGCAGCACACGGTCGGCTCGACGTTG
>ENA-OFCD01000649-OFCD01000649.1-metagenomes-genome-assembly--contig:-NODE-649-length-21007-cov-3.835481_pt1 | contig 21007 bp, 17 predicted proteins | sample MGYA00153392_OFCD01 | MGnify analysis MGYA00153392
ATCAAGTCGCTGAAACTGCGATTTGGCTATGATGTTTGATGAGCTGCAGTATCTCGGCCGCGATGGCCGACGATACTATTGCTGGTAATCCAGCTCTGTTTATCTTGGAGATTTTATTGCATATCGGATACGGGAGCCGTCAACATGGGATCCTTGGCCTCGATGGAAGACCACTCCGGTCAGCTGAAACGGTTCGCAAAGCTCCGCAACGTGATGGTCGAACGCAACATTGCCGCGCGCGGCGTGCGCGACGAGACCGCTGTCCTCCGCGAGCACGACAAACCCTCTCTCTCCGCCGAGCAACGCGATCGCGTGATCGGTGACCTTGGTGAGCAAGCGGTTCAAGTCACGCTCGCTCGCGAGCTCACGCGTGATCTCGAGGATCCGCCTGAGTTTGTCCTCTGCCGGCCGCGGCGCGAACGTCGACACTTCGTGGGCGCCACCGAGCTCGCGAACGGCACCGCGAATCGACGGAGACTCCTGCGTCGTCATGACCGCTCCCCTCAGCGCGCGCCGCTCGGGATCGTTCCAGAATACCTCGCGCAGATCGCGCGGCAGTCGCGACGCCGTCTCTTCGAGCAAGCCGATCGAGCGCTCCGCGTCTTTGCGGGCGAGCAACAGGCTGCCTTGCGCGGAGAACATCTTTCGACGCGCCTCGAGCGCCCAGAACGCTCGTTCTTGCTGGCCGCCCATGATCGCCCCGTCGATCGCGCGATCGAGCGCGCGTCGCGCCTCGTCGTCCGCGCCGAGCTTGGCGAAGAGCGTCCCACGCACGAGCCATGCGAACGCCTCGTGCTCCTTGAAGCCGCCGAGCGCCTTCTCCGTCGCGTCGATCTGCGCGAGCAGCGCGCGCGGATCGTCCACGTCCCTCCCCGCGAGCCAAGCCTCGAGTCGGGCCTCCGCCGCGTCGAGCGCCCGACCCTGCGCCTCGTACGCACGCGCGCACGCCTCGTACGCCTGTCGCGCGGCCTTCGCGTCCCCGGTGCGAGACTCGAGCTCTGCCTCCAGGCCGAGCAGTTGGGCGCGTGCGGAAGCACCCATCGCCTCTTTCGGATCGGCGGCCTTGCGTTTGAGCTCGTCGATCGCCGCACGTGCCCGCTCGGTACGACCGAGGTAGAGATCGAGGTTCGCGAGGTTGAGCGCGGCCTGCTGCACGGCGGCGACGCCTCCCGCGCGATTGCCGAGATCCACCGCGGCCTCGAGGTGCTTGAGTGCGAGCGCGAGGTCTCCCTCCGTACGCGCGATTCCGGCCAAATTTAGCCTCATCGTCGCGACGGTTGATACGTCACGCGCCGACTCTGCGGCAGCCAACGCGCCCTCGTACGCGCGCTTGGCGTCTGCCGCGTCGCCCAGGCGAAGGTGCACGATCGCGAGCGACCCGAGCGCCACGGCTACGATGCGCGCGTCGTTGGCCGCTCTCGCCACATCGACCGCGCGCAGGAGCGTGTCTTTGCCGGCCTGCTCGTCACCGCTGAACGCGAGCGCGACGCCGAGCGCAACCAACGCCTCTGCAGCGAGCACGTCGCGCGACTCTTTGGCGAGCACCTTGTTCGCCAGCGCAGCGGCCTCCTTGTACGAGCCAGCTCGCACGAGGGCACGCGCACGCACGACGCTCCACGCTCGTTCGAGCGCACCATGGTTTGCAGGCGTGGCGTCGAGCAGCTCGATCGCCTTGTTCGCGTCGCCTTGACCGTGAGCCAGTCGCGCACGAGCGATCGCGACACGCACGGCGAGCGCGGGCGTGACGACGATGAGCGCGAGTCGACGGTCTGCGTCCGCGAGCCTCCCTGCGTCGATGCACCGTTCGATCACGCGCAGCGAGTCCTCTGGCGTCTGCTCCTGCATCGCGCTGTCCTCGCTTGCGAGCGCGAGGTCGACGTCCTCGATCGACACCACCGGCTGTCCCGCGAGCGCGCGCAGCGCCCAACGCAGCTTGCCGGCTCGTCCGTCGGCTTTTTCGACGAGGTGCGTCGCCACGGCGTCCGGCAGCGAAGGAATCGCGCGCCTCGTCAGATCGTGCGCGACGGCGGAGGGGAGGGGAGGGAGCGCGAACGCGATCGCCTTCGGCGCCAGGCGCTTGGCCGTCTCGAGCGAGCCGACCACGATCGCCTTCACCCCGCGAGAGATCGCGGCCGCGAGCGCAAGGAGCGTCGGTTCGTCGATGGCGTCGAGATCATCGGCGACGATCACGTGCGCGGAGGGGCCCCCGGACAAGTAGCCAGAGGTCTCGGCATTCAACACGTCGGTGCGCACCCTTGCCGTCCCCTCGGCGTCGAGCCAAGAGACGTCTCCGTCCGTTGTGCCTAGTGACCAGGCGAGCCTGCGCGCGAGAGTCGTACGTCCGCTCCCGCGCTTCGCCGTGATGACGAGCACGCCTCCTTCGGGGAGCGCATGCGCGGCGGCGAGCAGCTCGTCCGCGATCGGCTCTATCCCGAGAACGGGCCACGCCGGCTCGGACTCCATCGGCTCACCCAACCCGGCCGCGCGTCGGAGCGCGATCGCGAGCTCCGACGTCGAAGGGTATCTCTCGTCGGGCGATGCACTCGTCGCCTTCGCCGCGACCTTCGCGAGCGCAATGCGTGACTCATCACGCAACTCGGCACCGCGCCTCGCGAGCCCTTCGGCGAGGCTGGCGCCCAGCGAGTACACCTCCGCGCGCACAGTGAGCGGCGAGCCCGTGAGCAGCTCCGGCGCCGCGTACTTCGGCGTGAACCCGTGCGCGCGTGTGCCGCCCTCACGCCACGGCGCGGACAATCCCAGATCGACGAGTGTCCCTAGAGGGCCGTTCGCGATGATGTTCGCGGGCTTCACGTCTCCGTGAAGGAGCCCCGCGCGATGCAGCGCCGTCAGCTGATCGGCCGCGTGCGCGAGCGGCTCGAGCCAGGCCTCGCCCGACTTATCAATCTTTGACGCATCAAAGATCGACTCCAGGCTGCGCCCCGGCACCAGCTCGCGCACCAGGTAGCGACGACCCGACCCCGGCAATTTGCCGAACGCGAGGACGCGAGGCACGCCAAGACCCTCGAGACCCGAGAGCGTCGTCGCCTCACGCACGAGCGCGAGCAGCTCTTGATCTCCGGCGGTCTCGGAGAGCGCCTTCAACGCGAGGCGCGCGCCGGTCACGCGATCGCGAACGGCCCAAACCTCACCGCCGCCGCCCGCGCCGAGCGACTCAAGAGCTTCGTAGCGCGGCGGCAGCGTCAGCAACACGGCTCATCGACTTGCGGCGGACTTGGGCTTCTCGGAGGACTCGGGCAACCCGTAGTCGCCGCTGATGCCGAAGAAGAAGCCCGTCAGCGAGAACCCGAAGCCGATGCGGCCCGCGAACTGTTTGACAGGCTTGAAGCGAAAGCCGAGCTGCGGGAGCGCGAGATGCAAGAACACGTTGGGAATGCTGCCACCGCTGGCCCAGGTCTTCTCGCTGTAGCCGTTGACCTTGGCGGGGTCCTTCGTGGTGTGCGAGTTCGGATCGCAGCCGCTGCCTGCCGGGCCTGCCGCCTGGCACTCGTAGTAGACCGTGCCGTCCGACGCGGTAGCGTGCGTGATGGCGGTGTTGCCGCCCGGCGCGCTCTTGGTCGCCCAGTCGTTGTAGATGTTGCCGAAGATCGCGCCGACTCCGACGCCGATGCCGTACTCGAAGTCGATGTGCTTCTGGATGGGAGTCGACCAGAGCAAGTCGAGCGTGAGGTAGATGCCCTTCAGGTTCGAGTGCACGACGGTCCAGTTGCCCTCGTTCGCGGCGCCGTTTTTTCCGGTCTTGTCGAAGAAGAGCGTGGGGTCGAAGCCGTACTCCACGAAGTTGAGCGCGGGGATCAAGGAGAAGTGATCCTTGCGGATCTCGAACTCGATGCCCGTCATGTTCGAGTAGAAGGTGGCGCCTTCGTCGACGAAGATGTTGACCATGAACTTCGGGATGACGGTGCCGCGGTAGCGCGCGCCGACGAAGTAGTAGGTCTTGTGCTCTTTCTCGGCCACGTCGAAGTCCGACTCACCCGGAGGCGCTTCGACCGTGGTGACGGGTGCCGCGGTGGCAGGTGTGCCCGCGGGAGCAGCTCCGGTGGTCTCGCCGTCACCGCCGCCGACGGGTGACTGCGCGTGTGCCACGCCTGAGGCGAGCAAAGTCGTGACCGACACAGCGAGAATCGTTGAGCAAGAAAGCACCGTTCGCATCTGGCCATCCCAATTCTGGCGCAAGCTGCGCCGCCCGAAATCCCTCGTCGCATGCTACACTAATTCGTAGCAGTCTCGCTATCGCGAGACTCTCGGACAGAACCAAGGCGCTCCGTTGATCCTCCACGGCCACCTCGTCGACCAAGCGATCGACCGCACCGAGCGCGGGACGTTCGTGAAGGAGATCGTCGTCACCCGGGGCGTGATTCCTCTCGCGATGGTGCGCAAACGCCTCGCCGAGAAGAGCAACGCTACGCGCGCGCCCGTCCTCTTGATCCACGGCTTCGGACAGAACCGCTACGCGTGGCACCTCCCGTCGCGCAGCTTCGCCAACCACCTCGCCAAGGCCGGCTTCGACGTCTTCAACCTCGATCTCCGCGGTCACGGACGCTCGCGCAGCTTCGGCGGCAAGCACTGCAAGAGCGTCCAAGAGTATTACCGCGAAGACCTCCCCACGGCGGTAGACGAGGTGCGGCGCATCTCCGGCAGCCGCAAGGTCTTCCTCATCGGTCATTCGCTCGGCGGTCTCGTGAGCTACGCCGGCGCTCCCTATCTCGACGGAGCCATAGCGGGTATCGCCTCGATCGGCAGCCCGTACCACTTCACACGAGGTAGCGCGTCGCTCGCCGCGATCGCCGCGTTCGTGCGCATGGCGAGATGGCTCGACATCAAGCCCAACCCCAGCGTCACGATGAAGCCGCTCGGCTTCACGATGTCCGCGCTCCGCCGCTTCGCCGAGAGTCCGCTCTACCCAATTCCGTTGCGCGGCTGGCACAAGGGCGCGGTAGAGCCGCAGGTGCTTGCCGAGCACTTGAAGCTCGCGTTCGATCGCGCCGGCCTCGCGGAGCTCGTCGACATGTTCGACTGGGCGAACGAAAAGCGCTTCGGCGGAGTCGACAGCGACGCGACCGAGCGCTTCGAGTCGATGGATGTCCCGCTGCTCGTCGTCGCAGGAACCAATGACGATCTCGCGCCGCCCGCGAGCGTCCGACCCGGCTTCATCAAGAGTCGCTCCACCGACAAGACGTATAGGGCGCTCCCTCTCGGCCACATCGATCTGCTCGTCGGAAGAGACGCGCCCAAGTCCACGTGGCCACTCGTCAGCAATTGGCTCATCGAGCGGGCCGCATGAGGCACCTATTTTCAGCCGTGATCGTGCTCACCGCGTGCGGCGGCAAACCCGTGGAAGCTCCCGCGATCGAGGCGCCCGTCACGAACTGGCACGCCTCCAACACGAACGAACGGAGCCCATTGACCGTCACGCTAGATCCAGAAATGAGCATGCGAGACGCGATGAGCAAGCTCGTCAATCCGGCGTGCAGCATGGGCTCCATCTTCGTGTGGGGCGATCTACAAGCGACGGAGACCGCGCGCCCGACTGTCGTGAAATTCGGCAAGACCGGCAGTATCGAAGGCTTCGTGATCTGCGATCGCGAGAGCGAGACACTACTGAAAATGCAGCTCGCCAATCCGCGCTTGAAGACCGGCCACGGCGGCGCGGCAGACGTGAACTGGCACGACGGCCAATTGTTCATGAAACGACACTGGGGAAGCGGCGTCGAGATCCCGCTAGCGCGACTAGACCCTCCGCCGGACAACGTGTTTCAAAAGAGCGAAGTGCTGGCGGCGCTGTTCTATTGCCAAGACAACAACTCACTGGCGGCCGATGTATTCGATGCATTGACGCGCGTGCCGAAGGTCTTCTTGTTCGGCATGTTTCAATTGCATACTTAGTTGCGCTAACGGCTCCACTCGACGCCGCACGACGGAAGAGGAGCGCACAAAAAGATCAAAAGGTCAGGAAGGGAATTGAGTGGTTGGCTCGAGGTCCCAGATTCACCTCTTGATCTTCGCGAACTTTTGGTTCCCTACTTCTTAGTTACGAGGCAGTCAAAGCCAACCGCCGACGGTGAAGGCAGCTCCTAGCGTGGTGGCTCGGTTCGACGTTCCTTCGACACTACGAACGAGTTCCTGCGAGACCTGCGGGCCGAGCCCGACGAAGAAGTGCGGAACGGCGTGGATGAGCAGCGGTGCATAGAGTGACGCGTTGATGACGAACGCCGACTGTTTGATCTCTTTGGTGAGCGCCGTCTCGCTCTGCTCTTGGCGACCCAGAGCGAGAGAGGTGCGCGCATACCAAGAGAGCCACCGCGCGAGCCGCAGATCGTAGCCGAGCCGAGGCGCGACAGAGGTTCGGGACGTCGCGAACGTGATGGTTACCCCGTTCGTTGGGTCGATGGTCTCGGACGACGCGGATGCTTGGACGAGCCCGATCCCGATCGAGACGTGGCTCCCGACGAAATAGTCGATGCCGGGCGAGAAGGAGAGCGAGCTCGACGAGGCCTCGGACCCTGCGTAAACCGAATAGTGGCCAGACGCGCCGAGGTCTCCCGTGAACACGAACTGGTCGTCGTCTCCGACACGCCGAACGAGACATTGCGCACGAAGAAGTAGTCGACGCCGACCGACAGACCGAGACCGAACCGCGTCGCTTGGCCATTGTCGAACGACGTAAACGAGAGCCCGAGCGCGCTATCGCTCGTGAACACCCATTGACCGTGGGAGCCGAACGGCGCCCCTTGCGGCTCTGGAGGCCGCGGTGCTTTGACCGTCTCCGCGCCCTCATGCTCGTCCGCCCCAGCTCGCGCCGCCGCGTTGCCCGATGCCAGGTCCTGTCCTGCGGCAACACGCGCACATCGAAGAACACTTATCGCGATGGTCCCCGTCGTCACGCGCGGCACTCTACCCGAATGTTTGATGCGTCAACTAGGCTGCGCTCATCCGCCGGGACACGACACGGTAAAGCCGTTGCCGTCGAACTGGCACGTGGGTGCGCAGAGAGAATTGGGCGGGAAACAGGCGCAATCCGTCTTGCCTACGCGACTGGGCGGGAGCGCCATGCAGCCGTGATAGCAGATTGAATGGGAGTTCAAGAGCGATGCTCGACGCTTGATTGCCAAGCGTCGAGCATCGTCGTCGGTCTCTAGATGCCGGTGCCAGGCGCTCGTACTTTGCCCTGAGTCATACACGGAGTGCTCGCGGCCGGACTGAACGTTCCAGTGATCGTGGCCACTCCGCTCAGCGAATTGATGCGAATTCGCCCCGTACCACCGCCGCCACCGCCGGCCGCGGGGTTTGCCATCTCTCCGCTCTTGCCATCGACTCCATTGACGGAGGTGCCTGCGGATCCGGCTCCTCCTGGATTTGTGCCTACGCCGCCCGGTGCCGGGGTCGAGTCCGGCGAGCCATCTTTGCCGCCTGCTGATGAACCGCCTGCGCCGCCGCCACCGCCATTGGATGCAATGACGCCTTGGAGTGAGACCGTGAGCGCCTCAATCAAGACGGAGCCGCCGCTGCCTGCACCGCCGGGATTTTGCCCCGTCGTTCCGCCGGGCCCCGCGCCGCCTCCGCCGACATTGATGGAGCTGCCTGCGTTCATTGCGAAGGCGCCGCCGGCGACCAATTGAAGAGCACCGCCGCCGCCGCCCGCAACGCCGTCACCAGAGCCGCCTGACGAGCCGCCGATCAAGGGCCGAAGATCCACTGCACCATATGCTGCAGCAGGGGCGCCTGGGACGTCCATCGTCATGAACTCAGCGCCGCCCTTACCACCCAATCCGCAAAAGGAGGCGCCACCGCCAGCGACTCCACCCACGGCCCCGCCCGCGCCCGTGCCTTTGGGTCCGCCGCCGGGTCCGCCGCCTTTGGATTGTTGCATGGGCTGACTGAAGCCTCCTGCCGTGGCGACGTCATACAATCCGTGTGCGGCGATCGAGCCGAGGATCGTCATATCGCCCAGGGACACGAGGACGAGCGGAATATTTCCTCCGACGGTGACGTGCGCGGTCGCTTCGACCCGCAAAGACTTGACGATGAACACGCCAACTTTGCTTCCGTCCGCCTGCGAGACCACAGCACTCGCAAAACCATTGGTGGTGAAACAGTCGCTGAGAGACGTCTCCCCGTCGATGTAGCAATTCCCGGTGAAGCTCTGCGCTTCCACTTTGGAGACGTCGATCCCGTCGAGCTTGACGTTCGATGCCGCGAATCCGAGCAACCCGGAAGGCGATCCATCCGCTGCCGGACCTGCGTCTGGAAGCACTGCGGTACTGCTAGAACCACAGGCGACAGCAAAAATGCCGACGGCGCACGTAAGGACGGAAGTTTTCATTCAAGGGCCTCGATTGGAAAAGGAAAGGCACCAAGCCTATCACGCCCGGCCGTTTACGCCAGCACGCGCGTAAACGGCCGAAATACGTGGCGATGAACTCGGGCGCTTGAACGCGACGACGCTTTTAGCTCTTCGCGGGCGTGTTGGGCGCGGCCGCGCGATGCCCATCGACTTCGGTCTTCTTCGCGACCGGGTGTAGCGCCGAGCCGATGGAGGTCTCGATCTCTTGTAGCTCTTTGCTCGCGCTCTTCTCGACACTCGAGAGCATTCCGCTCAGCTTTTTACGAAGCTCGGCGCCAGAAGTAGGAGCCAACAACAGAGTCGCTCCCGTTGCGACGGCTGCGCCCGCCGCGAACCACAGAACCGGAACGGCGGCGCTCTGTTGACGCTGCAAGCCCACGCGACCCAAGAGGCTCTCGACCCCACGCGACTCCATCGCCCGCGCGTCGTTGAACAGACGCATCAACTGGACGCCGACATCGAGCAAGCTCGATTTGGCGCTCGCGCCTGTATCTTTGATCGCATCCGTTGCGTGCTCTGCAGCGTCTTTGGCATTCGACATGATGGTCATGAGTCCTCTTCTCCTCCCCCGAAGCGCGGGGTCACAATTTGTGTTGCAGACAGCGAGCCAACCAGCTTGGTGAAGTAGAGCGTTCGATGAAAACAGTCATCGCATCTCAACGGCACGAGCCCAAGCCGCGACAACAGGTGCTCGATACCTCTACGCCGCGAGCGCTTCAACGACCCAGCCCCGCACGCCGAACACCTAGTTCTATCAGCCTTCATGAGCCTGCCGAACTGCGAGTCGCGTGCCATCCGCGGGTTTGGTAAGACTGCCTCGACTGGTGCAAAAAGCACCAGCGCATGCACACGGAAACGCAAGGCCACCTGCGCCTATACGAATGGCCTGAGCTTTGCTAACCGTGCGTCGAGAGCGAGGTTGTCATGTCGATCATCGGATGGATTCTGCTCGGGCTGATTTCAGGCTTCATCGCCAGCAAGGTCGTCAACAACAGCGGCGAGGGGCTGCTCTTGGATATCGTGTTGGGTATCGTAGGGGCGTTGGTCGGCGGCTTTCTGTTTCATGTCATCGGCGCGACCGGCGTTACCGGCTTCAATCTCTGGAGCATGTTCGTCGCCGTCGTGGGCGCGATAGTCGTGCTGGGCGTGAAGCACGCACTGATGGGTCGGTCTAGGGGCTGAGCCGACCCCATGAACGACGCGGCGCTCGAAAATATGTCGACGGCGGAGCTCGTCGGTCAGGCAATGGACGAGGCCAAAGGCCTAGTCCGTGAAGAGGCGGCTTTGGTTCGCGAGGAAGCCCTTCGCGATCTGAAGCTGCTCTCGCGTGCCGCAGTGATCTTGGTGTCTGGGGCGGTCGCGATCGTCATCGGCCTCGACATGTTGCTGGTCGCGCTCGTCCTCTCGTTGCGAGACGGCGCGACCACGGCGCTCGGCTTGGGCGTGGGTCTATTCGCGCTCGGGATTGGTGTGGCGATAGTCGGTTATGGCGCGATTCGACGCGCGCCGCTGACCCGGACACGTGCGCGACTTTCACACGACGTCGACGACCTCAAGGAGCATGTCCGATGACGACCGATTCGAAGCCAGAGACGGCAATGACACTAAGAGGAGCGGGTCGCGCGGACGTTCATCGCTCGCGACTCGTGCACATCATCGACGAGCTCAACGCGCGCGGTAAAAAGGTCGTCGAGATCGAGAAGAACGTCGAGAACGTGGTCATTCCCACGGGCAAAATACTTTTGATAGGGGGGCTCGCGGCAATGGCCATCTTGGGTATTCGCCACTTGGTGCGCCGCCCGTCGCAAACCCTGGGTCAGCGAGTCGAGCGAGGCCTCTCGCGCCTGGCGGAGCCGGCACAAGCGCGGCCGTCGGTGGGAAACGAGATCGTGCGCGCCGTAGGTATCACGCTCGCGACGACCGTGTTGGGGTGGGTCACGCAGCGCGCGCTCGGGGCGCTGTTTGACGCGACGAAGCCGGTGGCGTCATGAGCGCATCCAACGAATCCATACTCACGAACCTCGACGATCGCGTTCGCAAGAATCCCTATGCCCTGTTGGGTGTAGGAGTCGCGGTCGGTGTGGGACTCGGCTTGCTCGCGAGCTCACGAGTCATCCGATGGGGCGCCCTGCTCTCCGTGGGATACGGCGCGCGCGCTCTGTCTCAGTCGGCTGTCGGCGATGAGGTCGGCTTGGCGATCGTCGAGACCGTGAAGAAGTTATTGTCGCAATCCTCACCCGCGCCACAGTGAGGGTTCCTTGCTCCGCTCAAAGGACCGCGCGAGCGAGACAAACCGCATAGAGGAGCGCCGCCGCAATCCAACTCGCTGCGAGCCTTTTGGACTTCAATCGCAGAGCGACGACGGGCGCCAATGGCGGGATGACGAGGGCGAGGCTCGCGTGCCAGAGTGGAGCTCGCCCGACGAAAGAGGCGCAGCAGAGGACGTGGACTGTCGCGAAAATCGCGAAGGCGACGATCAATGCGCCCAAGATGATCGTGTCGCTCATGGTGCTCTCGGTGCATCGGTGACGACACCGGGCGCGACGCGATTGCCCTCGGCGTCCACGAGCTTGCCCGGTTCATCGACCGCTTGCAGCAGCGGAGTTGGCGCGGCGACCACGCCTCGGGCGTCTCGCCACACGCCCGGTGCCGCATACAGCACGCCGTCCAACCCACGAACCGTGGTCCACGGTGAGTAGCTCGCATGACTCGGCGGTTCGGCCCACCGACCGCGACCCCAGAGCCACTTGTCGCCCTGCCAACTCCACTCGCCATCGATCCACACCGCGCTCGACGTCGGCGCATCGGGGACGATCTCCACTCGCGCAGGAGGCGGCGGATAGGGAACGACCACCAATGCGGTCCCCAACTGTGGCACAAAAGCAGGCTCGCGAGCAGAGCCGCCGCACGCCACGAGGAACACCAGCACCCAACGAGACACGCGAGTCATTGCAGCACCTGACGTGCCAACTCGGGTCTCCAGATTGCTCTAACGGGCGAGCGATGAGCTGGCTTGCGCTCGCCGTCGCGCTCGGCGCGATTGGGTGCACGACTCTCCCTCCGGGGCGCAGCTCTGTGGACGACATCACGATCCTTGGGGCGCACCACCTCGACGAGGAGGATATCGAAGAGAAGCTCGCGACGACCGAGAGCCCCATGTTCCTCGGTGTGTTCCGCGGAGTCGTCTACGAGTACGAGGTCTACGACCGCTACGTCCTGCAATACGATCTCGCGCGCATCGAGCGGCTCTACAAAGCGCGTGGCTTCTACGACGCTCACGCGCGCGCGGGCCGTGTCTTCCCGAGCCGCGACACCAAGCACGTGCGCATCGAAATCGTCGTCGAAGAGGGCGAGCCGGTGCACGTGGCACAATCGCAATTCATCCTCAACGGCGACCTCTCCTACGAGGACGTACTTCGCATGCGCGCCGCCGCCGAGAAGGCATTGTCCAAAGACGCCATCCTCGACGAGACTGCACTCGACGCGAGCGAACACGCCGCCCAGCGCGCGCTCGCGGACCGAGGCTACGCGAAGGCGACGGTCGCTGTACGCGTCGAGGTGGACCTTCCGAAGCACAAAGCCAATCTCTATTATTCGGTAGAGCCTCACGAGAAGTACGTCTATGGCGCTATCACAATCCTTGGCCTGGGCAACCTCCCAGACCCGCCGATTCGTCGAGCGCTGGACCTGACACCGGGCTCGCCCTACTCGCTCTCCGAGCTCGACAGCGCGAGGCAGGCAGTCTTGGAACTGGGGGTCACCAGCTTGGTGGTGATCGAGACTCCGTTCAATGACGCGACTCCTGGAGTCGTGCCGATCCTCGTGAAGGTGGAGGCTGCTCGCTTGCGCGCGGTCAAGCTCGGCGGAGGCTTCGAGCTCGACGCACTGAAGACGGACATTCACGTCAGCGCCCGTTGGGAGGACAGGAACTTCCTCGGTGGGCTGCGCCACGTGAGCATCGGTCTCACGCCGGGGCTCGTGCTCTATCCGACGCGACTCGGCTACTTTCAGGCTCCGGAGACAGTTCTGCCGGAAGTGAAGCTTCGGCTCGAGCTACGACGCTCCGGCTTTTTGGAGGCGCGCACGACGGGCTTCTTCCGACCCGAGCTCAACGTCGCGCCGGTCTTGGTGAGACCCGAATACAACCCGGTGGATCCGGTGCTCGGCTACGCGGAGGTCAAGACGACCACGGGTCTCCAGAGACGCTTCGGCTCGCGCCTCGACGTCACGCTCTCTCACTCACTCCAAGTGGAATACCCATTCCTCTATCGCGGCGCGTTCGATCCAGCCTCCTCCCAACCGCCGCCCCAGACGATCGTCATCTCCTACCCAGAGCTCTATACGACACTCGACCTTCGCGACGATCCCATTCACCCTCGACTGGGCGCGTTTTTCGGCAATGACATTCAATTCGCGGGCCTCGGCGGCGCGCCGCGCGACATTCGCGTTCAGCCCGAGGCTCGCGGATATCTCCCCCTGGGCAGGCGAGTCACGATCGCCGCGCGCGCCTCACTCGGGTTCTTGATACCCTTCAACTATCAATCAGGCACGGATACGAGAGACGCTCAAATCGTCTATTTCCGCGGCTTTTTCTCGGGCGGCCCGACCACCAATCGAGGCTATCCGCCGCGTGGAATCAGCCCACAGGGTGTAGTCGCGTTCTACAACCCTGCCGTCGACGCACAACAAGCGAACAAGGTGTGCACGAGCTTCGATACTCGGCCCGAGTGCGTAGTACCGCTCGGGGGATTGTCACTTTGGGAGAGCTCGCTGGAGGTGCGCATTCACCTCGTGGGCCCGCTCTCGACTGCAGTGTTCTGTGACCTGGGAGACGTCTCACCGCTGACCTTCGATCTACGCTTCAATCGCCCTCATCTCTCTTGCGGCGGAGGCGCGCGCTATGACACGCCCGTAGGTCCCATTCGTATCGATATCGGTTATCGCATCCCCGGCGCGCAGGTCTTCGCGGGGCCGACGGAGTACGTGCCCGAGCTGATCCGCGGAGTGCCTGTCGCTCTGCAGCTAGGGCTCGGAGAGGCCTATTAGATGAGGCGCATCGGGTTCTCTCTCTTGGGCATCTTTGTCTTCGTGGGCGCGCTCGTCGTCGGCGTGCTCGTGCACTTGCGGACACCCGTCGCGCATAGAGTCGCAGAGCAACGCGTGACGGCCCTCTTGGCGACACTGTTCGCGGGGACCCTCGCGCTCGACGGTCTGCAAGACGTGACGCTTCTCGGTGTGACCAACGCGCACGCGACCGCGAGCGACCCCGAAGGTGTGCGAGTGATCTCGGTGGACCACCTCGACGTGGAGGTCTCGATGGTGCAATTGCTTCGGGAGGTCACGCGCGGAGACGCGATGGTCCTCGACCGCGTTCATCTGTCGAACGCCGACGTGAACCTCGACTCGGACTCCGGCGGACGGTCTCGCCTTGCGCAAACGTTCCAGCCGAAATCAAGGGGCGCGCCGTCTTCCACGCCCTCTCGCGTGCAGTTCCGCATCGATCACATCGAGGTCGACCACGTCTGGGTTCATGGTGTCGTCGGCGGACGAATCATCGACGGCGACGTTACCGATCTCGATGGGATCCTGCGTGTGGATGGCGGCCACGCGGAGGTCGGTCTCGAGACGGCGACTCTCGTCACGCGCGCGATGCCTCGAGACTCGAACCCTGCAGGCAGAGCGCGAGCCAGGCTCGTCGTGGACGACGTCTTGCACTTTGGCGCGCTGTTCGACGGTGCCGTCGGAGGCTTCCCGACGAGAGCGCGCGGAACCATCGACGACGACGCGCTGACTGCAGTGTTGGACATCCCGAAGTTGGACGAAGCGCACGCACGCGCTCTCGTTCCGGAGGCGCCCATTCATGACGACCTGTCTGCGCACGTAGAGGCCTCCGGCACTGTGAAGGCGGTCGGCTTCGCAGGACTCGTGACCGTGGGTCATGGACAGTTGAGGGCCAACGGGAAATGGGTGGCTCCGTCAATCGACGCACACGTTGCATGGCGAGACGTCGAGGTTCGTTCGTTCGCCACGACCGCCCCTCCACTATCCGTCAATGGCGACTTCGACATTCACGCCAATGGGTCGGACGTCAAAGCAGAGGGCCGCACGACGACTCCCGGCATCACATTGGACGTCAAGGCGAGCCTCGAGGGCGACAAGCTGGATGCGCACGCGACCGGTACGATCTCCAGCCTGGGACCGATCGTCGCCTCTGCTTCGCCATCGACGCAATTGCGTGGCGCCGGAAGCTTGAGCGCCAACGCGCGGCTCGACCTCACGACTCGCCTCGTGGACGCGACGGTCACGGGAGCCTTCACGAACCTCTCGACCTCGGGCATCGACGCGCACGCGCTCACGTTCGCGGGATCTGCGCGAGGTCCCCTCGCTTCTGCGGCGCTGACGATCGATGCGCGCGGATTTGGGCTGAAACGCGCCGATCTGACGCTCGATGAGCTAGACGCCACGCTCGACGGAAGCACCGACGACGCTCGCGTGACCGTGCACGCCGTCGGCAAGGGTGACCTCGACCTCAGCGGACGAGTCGCGCGTCGCGGCGGTGGTCTGAGCGTCGATGACTTGCGCATTCTTGGGGCCGGTGCACCCGTCGTAGGACACGCTCGTTGGACGGAGGGTCATGGCAAGGTCGTACTGTCGTGTAGCGATCTCGATCTCGCACGCCTCCACACTCTGCTTTCCATGGAGACGCCTCTCTATGGAGACGTGGCGCTCGACGCTGACATCGACATTACTCGTCAATCGGTGAATGGCGCACTCACCGCCGATGTCGTCGCTTTGGAATACGAAGAAATTCATGGCGGCGGTCTGCACTTGGAGCTCTCTGCGGGTGACGATTGGTCTCTATTGCTCAAGGCGCACGAGGCGACTTCGGGTTGGGTGGCCGTGGACGCCAACCAAGTTCGACCTTCGGGCTCGCCCTTCGCGCTCTCGTCTTGGCGCGCCGCAACGGGGCACGTTCGAGTGGCCGGCCAAGCCAGCTTGTTGGCGCTGCGGAGGTTCGCGCCGTCTTTGGAGCCAGTCGCCGGGGACGTGCGGCTCGGGGCTACCGTTTCTCGCACTGATCCGAGCGTCCTTCCAGACGTCGTAGTCGAGGCTTCTACGACAGGATTGTCGGCAGTCGTTTCGGGCGACCAGTCGGTCAGCGGCATCGATGTGTTTGCGACGGCGCATCTGTCTCCAGACGGCGCGTTCGTCGCGCACGTCCTTGGTCGAGACGTACGAGAGATGGTCGCCGAGGCCGATCTCGACGCGAGAATCGACTACGCGGGCGCGTGGCGCGGAGAGCCCATCGTACCGATGCTCAAGGCCACGGCGTTTCACCTCGACGCGCGCGTTCCGCTGCATGACGCACGCCCAATCTGCCTATTTATGGGGAGCACGTGCGATGGCGAGGTGGAGATCTTTGCGCGGGCCTTCGGAACCGTCGCGGCCCCGCGCGGCTTCGTGCACGGCAGGCTCAATGGGTTTCGCGGAGAGCTGTCGCCTGCCTTCGGACCGATGGATGCGCTCTTCGAGACTACCTATGACGGCGATCGCATCGAGGCAGGGCTCCACGCAACGACTGCAGAGGCGCAGTCTCTTGATGCTCACACGACGCTCACGCATCCCTCGCGCGATTGGACCGCTTCGGGTGTCGCTCTCTTGCACGATTTTCCGCTCAGGCTCCCCGGCCAGGCCGAGGCCGGTCGCGTTCGAGCGCGAGTCAACGGCGCCGTGAAGCTGGATGATCTTCATCGCGATGCACGACTCCGCGCCGATTTGAAGTTGGACGACATCGTGGCGCAGGGCACTCCGCTCGGGCATGCAGACGTCAATGGCGGCTTCGATGGCAATGCGCTCTTGATGACCGTCCATATGCGACAGCCCGATGGAGACGCGGATATCGTGGCGAGAGCCGCGGCTACCTGGGGCGACAAGATGGTCCCGTCATTGAACGACAATGCTCCATCCACGTTGACGGCGCGCGCACACAACCTGAGCCTCAAGTCAGCGCAAGGGTTCGTGTCGGACCAGCTCGAGGAGGTGGACGGCAGATTGAACGCGGACCTGAGCGCCTCCTTGTCTCAGGGCTCCAAGTTGGCATTCCAAGGTTGGGCGAAGCTCAAACAAGGTAGTGCGCACTCCACCTCCTTCGGACAATTGAATGATATCTCCGCGGACCTGACCGTACAGAACGACGGGACCATCCGATTGGACAATGGGCATGCGCACGGAATGACGGGCGAACTCACGGTCGGCGCGGTCGCGCACGTCGCCAACGGAGTGATCCAAGACATCTCGATCGGGCCTCAAATCATGCCGGAGGCGGCGTTTCCGATTATCGTGGATGGCGAGCACTTCGCGGACGTTTATGGCAATGCCAAGATCGTCATCAAGCCTCAGGGGACTGGCTGGTCCGTGGACACGAGCCTCCCGAGTATGCATTTGATTTTGCCGGACTCGTCTGCGCACACGGTCCAGAAGCTCGACAAAAACGTGAAGGTCGAGATCGGCGCGCGCGGGGCCCACGGCTTTGCGCCCGTCGCGACGACAATGCCCCAAAAGGCAGTCATAGCGAAGAGCGGTTCGAGCCCACTGCACCTCATTGTCAGATTGGGAGACGACGTCGAGATACGTCAGGGGACGATGGTGAGCGTCTTCGTCACGGGGAGCCCGACGATCGACATCGGAGAGGCCATCAAGGTCAATGGACAGATCCGCGTGGTCAAGGGCAAGCTCGAGGTCGAAGGCAAGAGCTTCGACATCGACCAAGGCACGGTCACCTTCGCCGGCGATCCGCAGAACCCGATAGTGGTCGTGACCGCGAGCTGGTTGGCGCCAGACGGCACCGAGGTCTTTGCAGACTTTACGGGGCCGCTCCAGAGCGGCAAAGTGACTCTCCGTTCCGAGCCGAGCCGCGCTCACAACGAGATCGTCGCATTGTTGGTGTTCGGCAGCGCAGACGGGCCGAACTCCGGCGGCCCAAGCACTGATACGCAGACCAAGGCGCTCGGAGCCGGCGCTTCTTACATCGCTCAACCGGTCAACAAAGCGCTGGATCAGCTGACGCACGCGGCGATCGTCACGCGAGTGGACACGACGAGTCAGAGTCCAAAGCCCGAGGTGGAGGTCCAGATCGCGAGGAACATTTCCGCGATGGTCTCCGTCGTGCTTGGTGTCCCCAGTCCGACGGATGCTCCGGACGTCTATTGGCTAACGCTCGCTTGGCGCTTGAAGGCGAGATGGACCGTCGAAGCGAAAGTCGGCGATCGTGGAACATCTATCCTCGATCTGTTTTGGAGGTTTCGTTATTGAGTAGAGCTCCGCTCATGCGCTGCGGCGCTGCGCGCAAACGCGGCGTCTTGCGCACGAGCGTTACGGCAAGGAACTGCGCGAGAGCTGCGCAAATGGCGGCGGCAGCGCGCCCGGACATGAACTTGCAGCGCAAGTCGCTGGGAGAAAATACCATGAAGGCATTTGTCTACGGCGGCCCGGGGATCAAGCGCGTCGAGGACCGTCCTAAGCCTTCGATCCAGGAAGGTGGAGACGCGATCGTCAAGATCGTGAAGACGACCCTCTGCGGCACGGACCTGCATATCCTGAAGGGAGACGTCGCGACGTGCGCTCCAGGTCGCATCCTCGGGCACGAGGGCATTGGAGTCGTGGACTCCGTTGGCCCGGCCGTCACCGTCGTGAAGGCGGGCGATCGTGTTCTCATCTCGTGCATCTCCTCTTGCGCCAAGTGCAACAGTTGCAGGCGCGGGATGTACTCGCACTGTCAGGTCGGCGGCTGGATCCTTGGCAACAAGATCGATGGCACGCAGGCGGAGTACGTCCGCACTCCGCACGCCGACACCAGCCTCTACCCCATTCCCGAAGACGCGGACGGAGACGGGATGGTGATGCTGAGCGACATCTTGCCAACGGGCTTCGAGTGCGGAGTGCAGAACGGTAGGGTTCAGCCTGGAGACACCGTCGTCATCGTCGGGGCAGGGCCCGTCGGGCTCGCGGCGCTACTCACGGCGCGCCTCTACTCGCCGGCCGAGATCATCGTGATCGATTTAGACGTCAATCGTCTAGAAGTCGCAAAGCGGTTTGGCGCCACGGCGGTCATCGTCAGCGGTGGCGAGGATCAGACCGTCGAGGCGGTGATGAAGCTCACGGGCGGGCGTGGCGCGGATACCGCAATCGAAGCCGTCGGTGTTTCGGCCACCTTCGAGCTTTGTGAGAAGATCATCGCGCCCGGCGGCACGATCGCCAACATCGGAGTGCACGGAACGAAGGTCGCACTTCATCTCGAGCGTCTATGGGACCGCAACGTCACGATCACTACCCGGTTGGTCGACACGGTCAGCACTCCCCTGCTGCTCAAGATGGTGCGGTCTCGGAAGATCGACCCCACGCCGCTGATTACGCACCGGTTCAAGCTCGACCAAATCGTGGAAGCGTACGAGACGTTCGCGCACGCGGCCGATACACGGGCGATCAAAGTCATCATCGACGCCTAACGTCGCGTCCACGCAACACTGCGTTCGTGACTCAAAAATACGTGCAATAGCCGATGGCACCGACGAGGCCGGAGAGGCTCGTCGGTCCGCGTTTGGTGGTCACCGAGTTGGTCAGTTGTCCGCCGACATTGGCGTAGAAGGCGCCGCTGCCTGCGCGGATCGAGGCGCCGATGCGCGCCTCGCCGCCGAAGAGGAGCGCGTCGTAACGACCCGTCGAGCCGACACTCGCGATGATGGGAGCGAGTTCGAAGGTGGGTCTGACTCGCCGCGCGCCGACCGATAGCGTGAAGGGTATGGCGCCCACCACCGCGTCTCGCGTATCGCCATACGCGATCAATCGTGAGTAGCTGCCGCGACCGCCGACCGCGAGCGTCGACTGTCCGATCGGGACGCCGACGCTGAAGCCGAGGGAGCCGCCGACACCTCCGGACGCGACCGAGTCATTCACAGCGCTCGCGTCGAACGACACGGCGAGCTCGCCATGCACCTGTCGCTCGATGTCGACGGTCACGGGAGCGTCGTGGACTGGGAGCGCTCCGGTGGGCGTCGTCTCGACGTCGTTCACGGCAATCATCGCCGCGAGATCCATTACGCCTTTTTTCCAGTGAACTTCGCTCGTGAAGCGACCGTCGCCGAGAGCGACCGGCGCCGACATCTCGACACCCGCAGGTGGCTTCATCACGAGCGCGGCGTCGGCGACCGGCACATTCGACGCGTCCGTGAGCTTGAACGTCAGCGTGGCCGCACCGTCGCCGTGCGGCATGAGCTTCGCGTCGTTGACCTTCGCGCCGAGCTTGTCCGCCGCCAGATCGAACGTGTTCGGATCGGCGCCGCTCGGCTGGGTCGAGCACTCGACCTTGTGTGCGCGCGTCCGCGACACGCGCAGCGGCGCCGTCACGAGCGTCCAAGGCCCGCCGTCTATCCTGCAGGTGAATCGATTGAGCGGAATGGGCAGACGCGCGGAGTGCGGTTGTTCGTCCGCCTCGATCGCTACGACCTCCGCGCTCGTCGGCACGCCGTACGGCCCCTCGAACTCGTCGTTGTCGATCGCCGAGACACGCGCGAAGTACGAGCCGACCGTGAGCCCCTTCGCGTCGAGGCGCACGATCGTCGATGGCACGCGCGTGTCGGTGATCAGGTCCGTGAACGCCGCGTCCTTGGCGAGCTGCACGTGGAACTGCGCGATCGGATCTCCGGCGCCCTGAGGTTCTGTGTACTCTGCAGATACATCCACGGGCTGCGCGCTCGCGTAGAGCGGGGAGAGCGCGCGCGACCACGTCGGGGCAGGGGGCAGCGGCTTCGGGGGTGACGGCGGCGTCTTGTCGATCGCCTTGCTGCCGAAGCCCGCGTTGAGCTTGGTCGTCTTTCCGACGTTCGAGAGCTCCCCGCTGCCGGTGTACTGCGCGAGGCGCGTCGTCTTGGTCGCGTCGATGGTGACTTGCACCTCGCCCTCGCCAACGACCGCGCTCGCCGCGCCGCTCCCGATCGAGAGCGGGCGTGTGGTCGTCGTCGAGACGAACGCGCGAAGTCCGCCGGTGACGAGTGTCGCCTCGTCCCCCTGACCGACCTTGCTGCGAGTGTCGCCAAGGATGATGACGAGCGAGCGTTCCCCCAACCAGAGCTTGGTGTCGTCACGAAAACCGACCTCGGCGAGCGACGACTCGCGGGTGCCGACTCGATTGCCGCGAAACAGCGGATCGTTGGGCCTTCCGGGGCGGGCGTCCGGTGCCTCCACGGCGACCTGATTGCGCACGATATCGAGGTGGGCGTCGGGCGTCTCCGCGACGCCCACAGTCGGTGGCGGAACCATCAAGACCGTGCCCACCTTGAGCATGTGCGGCTGCGGCCCGAGCCACGTATTGTTCGCGTGGATGAAGTCGTACTTGTTGCGATCGCCCCAGAGCTTCTGCGCGAGCTCGGCGCAGCCAATCTCTTTTTCGACCTTGTAGGCGACGAGCTTGGGAGCCTGTTGCGCGGACGCGGTGGTCGCGATCATCATGATCGCGGCGGAGGTGGTGAGCAGCCAGGATTTCATCGAGACCTCCGAATGAGTCGTCGTAGCTTTCGATGGACGTCTTCATCGCCCACTCCCGTCGAGCACGATGCCGATGCGGGGGTCGTTCTTCTCGTAGCCGCACGC
>ENA-OFCD01000650-OFCD01000650.1-metagenomes-genome-assembly--contig:-NODE-650-length-20989-cov-3.735789_pt1 | contig 20989 bp, 19 predicted proteins | sample MGYA00153392_OFCD01 | MGnify analysis MGYA00153392
CGATCTCCGTCATCGCGGGAGCGAGCGGCTCTTCGGCGACCGTCACGGGCCTCTGCCAGACGAGGCGCGTGACGTGCCGGCCGTTCTCGTCCTTCTCGGTCTTCTCGAAGCTGTTCGGGGCCGCGTTGATCACGTCGACGTGAATCGGGTGCTCCGTCGGCGCCTCGACGATGACCTCGTTGTAGATGAGCGGGTGGACGCTGGTCGCGCCTGCGTAGTCGAGGAAGTAGTACGGCGGATCTCCACGGCCTCCGACCGCGTGATCGGTCCACGTGCGCACGGCGACCTCGACGACGTCACCCGGCGCGAGCTCGGGCCAACGGATGCGCGGGCGATCGCCGTCGTTCTTCTCCTCGAGCGGAAACGCCGTGCCGCCGTCCTTGCGGTGCACTCGTGCGCGTAGGATCTCCGTCTGGTCGCCCTCCGCGGGGATCTCTTCGACGAGCTCTTCTTGCGTGCGCGGCGAGATCACGATCTCGCGCGCGTAGTGAATGAGCTGCGATACGCGGCGATCCGGGTGCATCACGACCGCGCGCACCCAGTGCAGCTCGCGATCGGCGCAGTCCGGCTGCTTGGGAACACCGAGCCTGCGCGCGAGGATCACACTCGAAGCGACCATGTACTTCTCGTCGTCCTCGTGCGCGGACTGTCCGCCCGCCGCTTGTGTGTAGAGATCGATCTGGGCGCGATACCGCGGCTCCGTCGGTGAGAGCTCGCGAGCGCGCTGCAGCGCGATGAGCACGAGCTTGTCGGCGCCGTCCGGTGCGCTCGTCGTCTTCATCTCGTCGGCCAAACCCGACCACACCTCGGCGCGGTTCGGCGACCACTCGGTGAGCTGCCCGAAGAACGCGCGAGACGCGTCGTGGCGGCCCGTGCGCGCGATCGTCTGCGCGATGTCGATGCCATCGTCGGCGTCCGCGAGTTGACCCGAGAACGCGCGCTTGGCAGCGGCCACTGCGTCCGCGTCGCTCTTCTTCGCCATGGTCGCGACATACGCGCTCCCGATGACCCCGCGCGCGGCGAGCTTGGCGTAGAGGTCGTTCGCGCGGCCCGGATCGAACGAAGACGCGAGCCTTGCGAGCTCGGTGAGCGCGACGGTCGGTGCGGTCGCAGGTGAAGCGTCGACGAGCACGGCGATGCGGCGCATGGCCGAAAGCCTCAGCGCGTCGGTGCCGAGCGACTCCTCGATCGTCGCCCACAACAGCACGGCCTCCGCGTCGGTCTTGTTCGCGAGCACCGTGCTCGCGCCCGCCATCGCCCAGTCCGGCATGCGCGCGTTCACGTGCTGCGCGAGGATGCGTCGCTCGGCGAACGTCTTGCTGCGTGCGTCGCTCTGCTCCTCTGCCCGCTTCTTCGCCAGATACAGCCACCCGCTGCGATTGGCCCCGGAAGGCGCGACCCACGCGGCCATCGCGAGGCGATCCGCCGACGGCTTCGTCGCGACGAGAGCGTCGAGCATTCCGGGCGCGCGCGGGCTCTTGCTGTCGTCCTCGCCGCCGAGCGTTCGCACGATGATCGCGTCGAGCTGCGAGTCCGTGTCCGCCGCGGCCTTGAGCGTGCGTGCGAGCGGCGTCACGAGCTTCTCGATCTTCGCCTTCGTGCTCGTCGGCACACTCGAGAGCTCCGCGCTCGTCTTTGTGGGCTTACCGTCCGCGAGCACCACGAGGCGCACGTGACCGTCGTCATCTTGCGCGGTGGTGCAGATCTTCGCGGAGATGAGGTGCGCGCCCTTGTCCGCCGCGATCTTCGCCGCGACGCGATTGAATCGCATCGACGTGTGCACGTCCTCGCTCGTACCGACCTCCGCTCCGTCGAACATCACGCGCGCCTGGCCACCGCTCGCGAGCGCGATCGACAGCTGCGCCGCCGCCTCGAGCGTCACCTTCGTTGCGACGATCGAGCAGCTCTCTTTGCGTGGCGCGACGAACACATCCAGCGGCACTCCCGCGGCCGACGCGTACGCTTTGGGCAGTCCGCGCCACTGCACTTTTACGGTGCCCCAGCTGTAGTCCGCACGCACGTCGCCGAACGTCGCGCCCGGCGCCTCGGGGCCTTCCTTCTTGCCGAGCCCGCCGCCGGTGTCGCGAAACGGCCCGAGCAGCGCGAGATCCGTCACCACGCCGAGCGCTTGGTCGGCAAGGATGCCAGGGTCCGTTCCCTCGTCGCTCGTGATCGATCGCATCGCGAGCCTCGCCTCGTCGCGTACATCCGTGGGCAGCGCCGCGTTCTGCGAGATCTTGAGGAGCGCCGCGTCCGCTTTGCCTTCGCTCGCTCGGTCCGCCAGCGACACGATCTCCGCGATGGCGCCGATCGCGGCGTGATCGTTGGTCGCGCGATTCGCGGACTCGTCGATCATGCCGTCCGGCGTCTCGTCGGTGTAGCGAGTCGCAGCAGGCGTCGCGACAACAGGCTTGGCGGGTTGCGTCGGCGCCGCGAATGCGACGATAGGTGTCACGCCGAGGACGAAGGGAACGAGCCAACGAAGCGAGTGCGGCGTGCGGATCATGTGGGGAATCACTTAGCAGCGCGACGGGCGCGGGACTAGGAGCTAAGTCGGTGTGACGGCGGCGTGATCGCGCAGCAGAAGAATTCACAGGAAGTCGGGAGGACGGCAAGTACCTCTCGCGAAGTCTCCCTAAAGCTGTGACTTGGGTTTGGTCATTGAAGCGCGAAGGACGCGCGACGACGACTCTTCGCTCCCAGATTGCCGCTCGGATGCCAACGGGTCGGTGAGCAATCGTTCACCGTGGTACGCTTAAGTCCGATGACGGGCGCGCGGCGAGACTGGATTGGCGGGCGCGTGTCGACACACGAAGAGCTCGACGAAATCGACGCTAGTTTTTGGAGCGAGAGCACACCCGAGGCGCGCTTCGAGGCGTCGATCGAGCTGGCGATGACCGCTTGGAGTTTGGGAAACCCCGATGAGCCTGCCCCGAGATTTGGTCGAGATGCTTTCGGAGTTCGCCGCGCACGAGGTTCGGTATCTGGTGATCGGCGGACACGCGGTGTCGCTCCACGCGAGACCCCGCGCGACCAAAGACCTCGACGTTTGGCTCGACCCAAGACCTGACAACATCACTCGCGTCTGCGCCGCGCTGAGCAAGTTCGGTGTTCCGAGGGAGCTCATCGATGCGGTTCGCGGCGCGCGCGTCGACGAGATCGTCTGGATGGGTCGGGTCCCCGCGCGCGTCGACTTCCTGCAGTCGGTCCCGGCGCTGACCTTCGAAGCCTGTTGGGCGCGTCGGCTCACGGCGACGTTCGAGGGGGTCGTGGTGCAGTTCGTGGGTCGCGACGACCTCATCGCCAACAAGCGCGCTGTGGGTCGACCGCAAGATCGCCGCGACGTGCGTGCACTCGAAGCGGCGGCCACGAAGCCGCCCAAACGACAGGGTTCCCGAACGAAGAAGAGCACGTGAGCTAGGTCCTCGCGGTACGAGCGAGGATCGCCGCGACCCTCGCGCATGCTTCGACCTGCGAGCGGGCGGGTCCCCGACTCACAGCAGCGTGCACGTCACTTGGCGTCCGCCCGAGCCGTCGTTCTGGCAGCTCTCGATGCATGCGGGGAGCGTGCACGCGCCGCAGAGTCCGCAGCCGCATCCCGTAGTTCAGGCGTTCGCGTCCGCGCACGTCCACTGCGTCGCCGCGACTACCTTCTTGAGGTCCAGCGTCTTTTTGCAGACTCCGCGATCACGACGGCGCGCGCGCTGCGGGTCGCGGATGCCTCGCGCGATACCGTGCAGCACGAGCCACGTCGGCGTGATGCCCTCCGGCTTGTGCTTCGCGAGCGCCGAGATCACCGCGTCGGCGTTCGAAGGCAACAGCGCGACGGGAACAGCCGGCAGATCGTAGCTCTCGGGCACGCACGCGTTCCGCTCGGAGGGGAAGAACTGGAGCCCGAACCCCATGCCGGCGGCGTTGGGGTCGCGCACTAGCGCCGCGATCGCAGCGGTCGCGCTGCCCCATTTCCCCGCGTCGTCCATCGAGAGCGACTTGTCGAGCAGCACGTAGAGCGCGACGTCGGAGTGCCCGCTCTCGTAGGTGACCCTCACGCAGAATGCCGAACTCTTCGGCACGTCCGCGGCGAGCCCGTCCGTCAAGAGACCCGTGCGCGCGCCGCACGCCGCGGCGATCAGCCCAGCGACTGCCATGACCCCCACCAGGCGACGCATCACTAGAGAATGGCCGCCCGACCGATTTCTGTCGAGGATTCAGCGTCGCGTACCGAGAAGGGTGAACGGCAGAGGCATGAGCACCCGACAGAGGTGTTTCGAGGTTCGTCGCCTGTGCTATCTCGGCGCCATGTCGACCTTCGATCCTCCCAAGAGCGGAACCCCCATCACGATGGGCGCAGGGCACAAGCTCAGCGTCCCCAACGATCCGATCATCCCGTTCATCGAGGGCGACGGCATCGGTCGAGACATCTGGCGCGCGAGCGTGCGCGTTCTCGACGCCGCGGTGGAGAAGTCCTACGCCGGCAAAAAGAAGATCGCGTGGCACGAGGTGTACGCGGGCGAGAAGGCGTTCACCAAGTTCAACAACTGGTTGCCCGACCAGACCGTCGAGGACTTTCGCAAGTACCTCGTCGGCATCAAGGGTCCGCTCACCACACCGATCGGCGGAGGCATTCGCTCGCTCAATGTCGCGCTCCGACAGATGCTCGATCTGTACGTTTGCTTGCGCCCCGTGCGCTGGTTCAAGGGCGTGCCGAGCCCCGTGAAGAACCCCGCGGCCGTGGACATGGTGATCTTCCGAGAGAACACCGAGGACATCTACGCGGGCATCGAGTTCGAGGCCGGAAGCGACGACGCCAAGAAGCTCCTGCAGTTCCTCAAAGACAACTTCAAGTCGTACAAGAACATCCGGTTCCCTGAGACGAGCGGCATTGGCATCAAGCCCGTCTCGCGCGAAGGCACAGAGCGTTTGATGCGCGCGGCCGTTCAATACGCGCTCGATCTCAAGCGCAAGAGCGTCACGCTCGTGCACAAGGGAAACATCATGAAGTACACCGAAGGTGCCTTCATGAAGTGGGGATACGCGCTCGCCGAGAAAGAGTTCGGCGACAAGGTCTACACGTGGGCCACTTGGGAGAAGACCAAGGAGGCCAAAGGTGAAGAGGCCGCGAACGCCGAGCAAAAGGCCGCTTTGGCGAGCGGCAAGCTCCTCATCAAGGACGCGATCGCCGACATCACGCTGCAGCAAGTGCTCACGCGTCCGAGCGAGTTCGACGTGATCGCGACTCTCAACTTGAATGGCGATTATCTCAGCGACGCATTGGCCGCGCAGGTCGGCGGCATCGGCATCGCGCCGGGCGGCAACATCAACTACGTCTCCGGTCACGCCATCTTCGAGGCGACGCACGGCACGGCGCCGAAGTACGCAGACCTCGACAAGGTCAACCCTGGCTCGGTCATCCTCTCCGGCGAGATGATGCTGCGTCACCTCGGCTGGATCGAGGCCGCGGACCTCGTCATCAAAGGGATGGACGGCGCGATCACCAGCCGTCGCGTCACGTACGATTTCGCGCGCCAGATGGAAGGCGCGACCGAGATCAAGTGCAGCGAGTTCGCCGACAACGTCATCGCCCACATGTGACGGGTCAGAGTGACAGGCTGAGCCATGCACTTGCGTTGGCTCGGCCTTTCGCTTTTTGTCCCTGCAATCGTGATCGCGTGCGTCGGTGACTCGGCAATCGTTGGCAATCCTCCGGACTCGAGCGTCGCCAACGACGCGCGGGTAGAGAGCGGCGCAGACGTGGCGGCATTGCCAGACGCCGGCTGGTCACCCGCTACGCTCGATGCCGCGAATCAGCCATGTGCCGACCTCGCCGTTGGAGAGGGACACGTTCGCCCCATCCGGCCAGAGCGCGAGCCGGATCAGAGCAAGAACAAGAACAACGCGAGCAACGCGCAGGCGTCAGCGCCTTCGCAAGATTGAGCCGTCGCCAACAAACATGATGCCGTCCACTTCGTCGCGGACCATGCGCTCACGATCAGAGACTCATTCTCACTTCAGTTCGGCAAGCGCCAGTTCTACATGGCGACCGTCGTCAAGGTCGCCTCGACGCCCGCGTACTTCACCGGCCCGTTCGACATCATTCGGGTGGACGTCGCGCTGAGCTCGTAGCGTACGGCAACATCGCTCAGAAAACGGACTTCGACATGGCTGAGCTCATCGTCATTCATGGCTCGAGCGGCGTGGTCGCGGACAATGACGCGACGAGCCTCCACGCGTATCTGAAGAAGAAGTACGCGCTCTGACTTGAGGCGCGGCCGTTGTGGCACTAAGAGCGGGTTCCATGGCTCGTAAAAAGATCGCTCTCATTGGTGCAGGAAACATCGGCGGCGAGCTCGCTCGCTTGTGCGCGAACGCGGAGCTCGGCGACGTGTGGCTCTACGACATCGCCGCGAAGGAGAACTTCGCGAAGGGCAAGGCACTCGACCTCGAGCAGAACGGCTCGGTCCTCGGCTACGACTCGCACATCCGCGGTACGAGCAACTGGGCCGATTTGGCCGGCTCCGACGTCCTCATCGTCACTGCGGGCATCCCGCGCAAGCCGGGTCAGTCGCGCGACGATCTCGTCGCGACCAATCTCCCGATCATCCGCGACGTCGCCAACAACGCGAAGAAGCACTGCCCCGACGCGTTCGCGATCGTGATCAGCAACCCGCTCGACGCGATGGTCTACGAGTACAAGCGCGTGACCGGCTGCTCCAAGGGCAAGGTCGTCGGAATGGCTGGCGTACTAGACAGCGCGCGCTTTCAGCTCTTCCTCGCCCGCGAGGCCGGCGTCAGCGTGAAGGACGTCCGCGCGATGGTGCTCGGCGGACATGGCGACGACATGGTGCCCGTACTCTCGATGACCACGATCAACGGCGTGCCCGCGAGCGCGCTCATCGGCAAGGACAAGCTCCAGGCGATCGTCGATCGAACGCGCAAGGGCGGCGGAGAGATCGTCAACCTCATGGGCACGAGTGCCTACTACGCGCCCGCGTCCAGCGCTGTGGCGATGGCAGAGGCCTATCTTCTCGATCAGAAGCGCTTGCTCGCGTGCGCCGCTTACCTGGACGGCGAGTTCGGCTACAGCGATCTGTTCATGGGCGTGCCCGCCGTGATCGGCGCCAACGGCGTCGAGAAGATCATCCAGATCTCTCTCACCGACGAAGAGAAGGGCATGCTCGAGAAGAGCGCCAAGAGCGTTCAGTCGGTCGTGGACGTCTGCAAGAAGACCCCCTGAGCCAGGTACGCCCGAGGGGAGTAGAACGTGGTGGGCGCACCACTCGTGCTACGTCTCCGCGTCTCCCAAGCCGCACGCCGACGCACAGGTGGAGGAGCTCGTCTTCGCGAGCACGAACCTGCTCTAGGACTCTTGAGCGGCCGAGCACGTTTGGCCAGCGCGGTCGGCGCAGGTGTTCGTTCCCGGTCCGAACGAGCAGATGCCGCACGCGGGGTTCCGGCTGCTGCAATCGCCCACAGGAGTCCACGAGGACGATCGAGCTCATCGGTAACAGGCGCGCGACGCCGTTTGCCGATACACTATGCTTCACGAGTGCCATTCGGTCCGGGAGACGTCCATGCGTATTGCATCTAGCTTCGTTAGCTTGGGCCTGATTGTCGCCGCGTGTGGCGGAGACAAGCTCAGGGCTGCCGAGCCGGACTCCGGCAGCGGGGCCGACGGCTCGAACAACAATGACGGCTCGACGATCGACGCTGGCGCCCCGGACTCGCGCGTCGTGGACTCCGGCGGAGGGGACGGGAGCGCTGGCAACTGCACGCCGCCGGACGTCCAGTGCGCCGACCCTTGCCCCACGGGCACCGTGTGTCTCTCGAGGACCGGACCCGGCCCCCAGACGACGCAGCTCGGCTGCACACCTATCCCGCCGACGTGCAACAACGGAGCTGCCACGTGCGACTGTATGTCGAAGTGCTTCTGCCAGGGCATCGGCAACATGTGCACGAGCGATCCCGCCACCAACGGATTCATCTGCGTCGGAGGGCCAGTCTCGCGGAGAGCGTTCAAGAAGGACATCGGCTACGTGAGCCACGCGCAGCGAGACGAGCTCGCGGACGAGGCGCTGTCGATCCCGCTTGCGACCTATCGCTACAAGGTCGAGGCGGACGACCACAAGAAGCACCTCGGCTTCATCATCGACGATCAGCCTGAAAATAGCCCGGCCGTGCAGTCGGATCGAACGCACGTGGACGAGTACGGGTACACGTCGATGCTGCTCGCGACCGTGCAGAAGCAGCAAGAGGAGATCGACGCGTTGAACAAGCGCCTCGCGGCGTTGGAGAAGTCGAAGCGCTGAGATGCAAGTGACGGCGCTCGAGCTGCCCGCGCGTTGGGGAGACGTCGTGGGTCAGCTCGCGCGCGTCGATCGGGCGATCGCGTCGGGCCCGAAGACGGAGCTCGTCTTGCTGCCCGAGGCCTCGCTGACGGGATACGTGGCCGAGAACGGCGACTTCGATCTCACGCGGTTCTCGGAGTGGCCCGATGGTGCGACCGCTTCGCGCCTCGCGGAGCTCGCGATCGCTCATCGCGTGCACATGATCGGACCGCTCATCGAGCGTGATCGTCAGCACGTTTACAACACGATGGTCGGCTTCGATCCCGAGGGACGACGGTTCGTGCGCTATCGCAAGAGGCACCCGTGGTACCCCGAGACCTGGGCAACCGCAGGCGCGGCGCATCACCCGACGTTCGCCATCGGCGGGAGCTTGGTCACGATCGCCGTTTGTTTCGACGTGCACTTTTTGACCGTCGAGGCGTCTCACACGCTCGCCGCGGCGGACGTGTTGCTGTTCCCGAGCGCGTGGGTCGAGCAAGAGGACTCGCGCGAAGCGATGCTGAGCGCTCTCGCCCGCGAGCACGATGTCGCGATCGTCAACGCGAACTGGGGAGTCGGCAGCCCGCGGATCGCGGGGCAGGGAGGCTCGATGGTCGTGAGTCGCCGAGGAGAGATCGTCGCGCGCACCATCGACGGCCGCGTGGACGCGTCCCTCTGATTCAGCGGTGGAGTTCGTACATACGCTGCGCGTGCGCGTAGGCGACGGAGTCTCGATAGGGCCCAGTGATGTCGTCTTTGACGAGGTCCATCACCGTCGACGGAAAGAACCGAGCGTACGCCTCGGGAGCGACGATCGGCGCGGCGAGTGCGGCGAACGTGAGGTCCGCTGCGGTGAACGCATCACCACACAAATACGGCCGCCCGTCCTTCAAACGCTCGGCGACTGTCGCGAACACTTCGGTGATTTCGGAGCGGGAGCGCTCCACGCCTTCGGGATTCACCTTGAGGCTTCGCCGGATCAACGCCACGAGTGGGGACGCGAGCGTGCGACCGAGCGTCGCCTCCCACGGCGAGAGCCCGAAGCCAAACAGCTCACGCAGCCGCGCGATCGGCAACTCGAGCACGCGACCGTACGCGACCCGCCGTGTCGCGGGACCGAGCTTGCGGTCGAACGTCTCACAGAGCGCGACGACCTCCGCATCACCGGTTGGATACAAAGACGCGTCGGCCCAGCGAACGATGTCCGCCGACTCCGTGAGCACCCCTTCGTCGTGGACCAACACCGGCACACTGCGCTTGCCTCGCGCGAACTTGACCGCGATCCCCGAGATGCCAGGCACGTGCGGCTCCTCGACGAACTCGACGTTCGCGCGCTCGAGCGCCCACCGCGCTTTTTCGCAGTAGTGACTGAAGTAAATCGTGATGAGTCTGGTCATTCGACGAGGCTTTTCTCCCACACGCCTCGCGTGCTACTCGGTCTGACGTGAAAATCCACGAATACCAAGGCAAGCTGATCTTCGCGAAGTACGGCGTTCCGATCCCGAAGGGATACCCGGCGGACACCGTCCTTGAGGCCGAGGCCGTGGCGAAGAGACTGATCGACGAGACCAAGAGTAACGTCGTGGTCGTCAAAGCGCAGATCCACGCGGGAGGCCGCGGCAAGGGCGGCGGCGTGAAGGTCGCCAAGGGCGCCGCAGAGGCGAAGGAGATCGCGCAAAAGATCCTCGGCATGCAGCTCGTCACGCACCAGACCGGCCCCGCGGGACAGAAGGTGCGCCACCTGTACATCGAGCAGGGCCTCGAGATGGTCAAGGAGCTCTACCTCGGCGCGGTGATCGATCGCGATCGCAGGCGCATCGCCTTCATGGCCTCCACCGAGGGCGGCATGGAGATCGAGAAGGTGGCCGAGCACACTCCGGAGAAGATCCTCACGGTGCACGTCGATCCGATCGTCGGCTTCTCGGCCTTCCAAGCGCGCGAGCTCGCGTTCGGTCTCGGCCTGCAGCAGTACAGCAAAGAGACGGTGAGCAAGTTCGTCAAGCTGATGGCCGCGCTCTACGAGGTCATGGTCAAAGAGGACTGTTCGCTCGTCGAGATCAACCCGCTCGTCGTGCTCAAGAACGGTGACGTCGTCGCGCTCGACGCGAAGGTCAACATGGACGACAACGCCGAGTTTCGTCACAAGGCGCAGTGGGCCGAGGTCTTCGACAAAGACGAAGAGGACCCGGTCGAGCTCGAGGCGAAGGAAGTGGGCCTCAACTACGTATCGCTCGACGGCAACGTGGGTTGCCTCGTCAACGGTGCCGGCCTCGCGATGGCGACGATGGACATCATCAAGCACGCCGGTGAGAAGCACGGCGTCACGCCCGCGAACTTCCTCGACGTGGGCGGTGGCGCCAACCAAGAGCAAGTGACGAAGGCGTTCTCGATGATCCTGAAGAGCGACAAGGTCAAAGCGATCTTCGTCAACATCTTCGGCGGCATCATGAAGTGCGACGTCATCGCGATGGGCGTCGTCGCCGCGGCCAAGAACCTCGGGCTGAAGGTCCCGGTCGTCGTTCGTTTGGAAGGAACCAACGTGGAGCTCGGAAGGAAGATCTTGAGAGAGAGCGGGCTCGCCATCATCCCCGCGGACACGATGGCCGACGGCGCAGCGAAGATCGTAGCGGCAGTGACGGGAGCGTCGAAATGAGCATCATCGTCGGGAAAAACACGAAGGTCATCGTTCAGGGCATCACCGGCTCGGCCGGTGGGTTCCACGCCAAGCAGTGCATGGAGTACGGCACGCAGGTCGTCGCCGGCGTCACGCCCGGCCGCGGCGGCGAGTCTTTTGAAGCGAAAGTTCCGGTGTTCGACACGGTCAAGCAAGCGGTCGAGAAGACCGGCTGCAACGCGAGCCTCATCTTCGTCCCGCCGCCCGGCGCGGCTGACGCGATCCTCGAGGCGTTCGACGCGGGTCTCGAGCTCGTCGTCTGCATCACCGAGGGCATCCCCGTGATGGACATGCTGAAGGTGCGTCGTCGACTGGAGACGTTGACCGGCAAGACGCGACTCATCGGACCGAACTGCCCCGGCATCATCACGCCGACCGAATGCAAGATGGGCATCATGCCCGGCCACATCCACAAGCGCGGGCACATCGGCGTCGTCAGCAAGTCCGGAACGCTCACGTACGAGGCCGTCGGCCAGCTCACGGCGCTCGGCATCGGTCAGTCGACGTGCATCGGCATCGGCGGCGATCCCGTCGCGGGCATGGACTTCGTGGACGTGCTCGAGCTGTTCAACGCGGACCCGGACACGCACGGCGTCATCATGATCGGCGAGATCGGCGGAGGCGCAGAAGAGCGCGGCGCCGAGTACATCAAGGCGCACATGAAGAAGCCTGTCGCCGCGTTCATCGCGGGGACGACGGCACCCGAGGGCAAGCGCATGGGCCACGCAGGCGCGATCATCAGCGGCGGCAAGGGCACGGCCGCAGCGAAGATCGACGCGCTCCTGTCCGCAGGCTGCAAAGTCGCGCCGACGCCCAGCGACATGGCGAGCACTCTCAAGTCGATGATGAGCTGATCGCCCGATCCCGATCCCGCCTTCAAACAGAGCGTTCGGGAGCGGGTGTCAGTCCGCCAGTAGGCACTTTGCGGCGTTGCGACCGCCCGCGCCGATGACGCCGAGCCTGTCGTGCCCGCCGCGATGACGATCACATCCGCGCTCGATTCGCCCATGCGATCGACCCTATCGACTCGGAGAACCGTCGCGAAGTGTTTGCGTTCTCGTCAGGGATTCCCTAAGAGAACCGGTCCCATGGCTACCGAACGTACCCTTTGCATCATCAAACCAGACGCCGTCGAGAAAAAGACGGGCGGCGCGATCCTCGCTCTCTTGGAGCAGTCGGGCTTCTCGGTCGTCGCGCTCAAGAGGGCGCACCTCGCGAAGGTCGTCGCCGAGGGCTTCTACGCCGTCCACAAAGAGCGCCCCTTCTTCGGTGAGCTCGTGACCTTCATGACTCGCTCGCCGGTGGTCATCGCCGTGCTCGAGCGCGACGACGCTGTCGCGAAGTATCGCGGCGTGATGGGCGCCACGGACCCCGCGAAGGCGGAAGCCGGCACGATTCGCAAACTCTTCGGAGCGAACGTCGGCGAGAACGCGGTCCACGGCTCGGACTCGCTGGCGAACGCCAAGAACGAGATCGCGTACTTCTTCGCGGCGAGCGAAGTCGCTCCGTCCGCCTGATTCTTCGCGCTCAGGTACTCTAGACACGACCTGTAGAGAGCGTTGGTGGGACGCGCTGTCTGCGTCGCCCATTTTCCTTTTGCGCAAGCGATTGCAGTCCCATCAATGGCCACACGCAAGTCGGATCCTGGAATAGACGGTCGGTGGACGGAGACCCCGGCCTCTCGTCCTCGCGCTCGCTCGAGCGGTCCCGCGCCGTCGATGTCGATCAACAGTGGTCGCGTTCGCGACGCGCTCGCCACGATTCGCAACTTCGACACGCTCATGCGGTCGAGCTCCGTCGACAAGGCGCTGCTCGCGAGCGTGCTCTCGGAGATCGGAACAGCGTGCTCGACCCTACGCGACGCGTTCCTCCAAACACCCGCCACGTACGAAAAGCTGGCCGCCTTCGCGCTTCGTCGCATCGACGAGCTCGATCAGGTGCTCACGCAGACCGTTCCGACGACGACCGCCGAGCGAATCGCGCTGGGCGATGGCTTCATCGGGAAGGCGAGCGCCGATCTCTCGGCCGCGGCCGAGCTGCTCGATCTGGCGGAGCGTTCGCAGAGCCCAGCGCCCATCGAGCTCTCTCTTGCGATGCTCGCGCGCGAGTCGCTGCAGATGGCGCTTGCGCTGCGGGCGGAGGCGACAGCCGATGTCCACGTCTCGGCGAACATCCCCGACACTGTCGTCGTATGCGATCCACAGATCGCTTCTCGCGTGATCGCCCTCGCAGTCTCCATCGCGTACAGACCCACGGGCTCGTCGCTCCTCGTCACTACGGAGGCCTCCGATCAGCGAGCCATCGTGCGCGTCGAGCCTCGCGACGAGCCAGCCTCCCCGCGTGTCGCAATGCGCATCCAGCGCCTGATCGAGCCCACCGAGGACGTCGCCAAGCGCGCCGCAGCCGCCGCAGGCATCGATTTGCGCCGCGACGGCGACGCTATCGTGATCACGCTGCCCACGCAGTGAGCCGGTGCCGTGCTACCGATCACGGATGGAATCTCTGCGCGCTCTGGTAGAAGCGGCCTTCGCCGATCGCTCGCTCCTCGCTTCAAAAGAGAATTCGGACGCTGTCTTCGCGACGATCGACGCGCTGGACCGCGGTGAGCTTCGCGTGGCATCGCCGCCAGGGCCAAACGAGGCCTGGGACGCATGGACGACGCATGCTTGGGTGAAGCAGGCCATCCTGCTGTACTTCTCGCTTCAAAAGATGGAGAAGCTCGAGGTCGGCCCCTTCGAGTTCTACGACAAGATCCCGCTCAAGACGGGGCTCGACAAGGCCAACGTGCGCGTGGTGCCGCCCGGAGTGGTGCGTCGCGGCGCGTTCTTGGAGGCCGGCGCGATCGTGATGCCTGGCTACGTCAACATCGGTGCACGCGTTGGCGCGGGAACGATGGTCGACACCTGGGCCACCGTCGGGAGCTGCGCGCAGGTCGGCAAGGACTGCCACCTCGCCGGCGGCGTCGGCATCGGTGGCGTGCTCGAGCCGCCGAGCGCGCGCCCGGTCATCCTCGGCGATGGCGTGTTCGTGGGCTCGCGCGTCGTCATTGTCGAAGGCACGATCGTGGGCGACCTGGCCGTCATCGGGGCTGGCGTCGTGCTCACCGCGTCCACCGCGATCTACGACGTGACGGGCAGCGAGGTGGTCGAGCTTCGCGGCAAGGTGCCGCCGCGCAGTGTCGTGATCCCCGGCGTACGCAACAAGAAGTTCCCCGCGGGCGAGTTCGGCGTTCCGTGCGCTCTGATCATCGGCCAGCGCAGCCTTGCGACGGACAAGAAGGTGAGCCTCAACCAAGCACTCCGCGACTTCGCGGTTCCGGTCTGAAGATGGCGACGCCTACGCTGCTCCTCGACGAGACGCTCTTGTGGCTGTGCGCGATCGCGAGCCCAATCGGCGAAGAGAAGGCCCTCTGCGACGCGATCGAAGCGCGCGTGAACCGGCTGAAATTGGCCGCGCCGGTGCGGCGGTACTCGAACTCGATCGTGGTGCCGCTGTTTCGCAAAGAGGGCGCGCCACACGTCGCGCTCGTGGGTCATACGGACACCGTGCGCACGGAGAACGGCCCCGCGCACCTCGACGGTGATCGCTGCGTGGGCTCGGGCGCGGCAGACATGAAGAGCGGTCTCGCCGTCATGCTCGCGATCGCAGAGACGATGGATCGCGGGGCGATGTCTTGCTCTGTGACGCTCGTCTTCTACGCACGCGAGGAGGGACCCTTCGCGGAGAACGAGCTCGGTCCCGTGCTCGCGCAGGACCCCGACCTGTCCAAGGTAGATCTCGCGATCTGCATGGAGCCGAGCGACAACAAGCTGCACCTCGGGTGCACGGGATCGATCCACGCGACCGTCACGTTCGAGGGAAAGACCGCCCACAGCGCACGTCCGTGGGAGGGTGAGAGCGCGATCACCAAGGCGGCGAGCTTCATCGCTGAAGTAGGCCAAATTCAGCCCGAAGAGGCGATCGTAGACGGCATGGTGTACCGCACGGTCACGACGATCACCCGCGCGAATGACGGCGGACGCGGGCGCAACGTCGTGCCCGATCGCTTCGTCTTGAACGTGAACCACAGGTTTGCGCCCATTCACTCCATCGAGGAGAGCCAGTCTCGTCTCGTTGCATTGGTCGACGGGCGCGCGCAGATCGAGTTCACGGACCTGAGCCCCGCGGCGATGCCGTTTCGCGATCACCCGCTCGTCTACGCACTCGAGCAGTGCGGCGTGCGCGGCGTCGAGCGCAAGCAAGCGTGGACCGACGTCGCGCGCTTTGCGCAGCTCGGAGTCGCGGCGGTGAACTTCGGTCCCGGCGAGAACGCGCAGGCACACAAGAAGAACGAGTCCACGTCACTCGCGCTCGTGCACGAAGGTTACGAGATCATCCTGCGCTTCCTGCGCAACGACGGCGCGTCGCGGTCGATGGGGTCGTAGAATGAGCAAGACCTCGACTCGCTTCGTGTGCCAAGCGTGCGCCGCGGCGTTCCCGCGATGGATGGGCAGGTGCACGTCCTGCAGCGCCTGGAACACGCTCGTGGAGGAGGCCGATCGCAAAAAGACCGGGAAACTCGCCGGTCCAGGCGCGTCGAAGGTGCAAGCGATCGGCGAGATCGAAGAGGACGGAGCCGCGCGTGTTCCGACGGGAGTCCACGAGCTCGATCGGGTCTTGGGCGGCGGGGCCGTGTTGGGCGGCGTCGTGCTGGTCGGCGGAGATCCTGGCGTCGGCAAGTCGACGCTCTTGATGCAGGCGCTCGCCGGCCTCGCCGACAAAGGTTGTCGCGCGCTCTACGTCTCGGGCGAGGAGAGCGCCGCACAGACCGCCTCGCGCGCTCGAAGGCTCGCGGGCTCCGCGCGCTCCAAGGACCTGCTCGTGCTTGCGGAGAACGATCTCGACGCGATCGAGCGGGCGCTCGACGAGTGCAAGCCGCGCGCTCTCGTCGTCGACAGCGTCCAGACGATGCGCTCGCAGACCATGGAGAGCGCGGCCGGCACGGTGAGCCAGCTCCGAGAGGTCGCCGCGCGCTTCGTCGAGCGCGCCAAGAGAGACGGTATCGCGACGTTCCTCGTGGGTCACGTCACCAAAGACGGCTCGATCGCAGGGCCGAAGGTGCTCGAGCACATCGTCGATACCGTCCTCGCGTTCGAGGGTGATCGCGGGCACTCGCTCCGAACGCTGCGCGCGCAGAAGAACCGCTTCGGGAGCGCGACCGAGGTCGGCGTGTTCGAGATGACGAGCGAAGGCCTGCGCGAGGTCGACTCACCGAGCAAGCTGTTCCTCGCAGAGCGGCCGATCCACGCCTCCGGAAGCGTCATCGCGGCGACCAGCGAAGGCTCGCGCAGCCTGCTCGTGGAGATCCAAGCGCTCGTCGGCTCAGCTGGCGGCGGCTCTCCTCGACGCACGTGTACCGGTGTGGACTCGTCTCGCCTCGCGATGATCCTCGCGGTGCTCGATCGCAAGGTGGGCCTCGGCGTCTCTACGTGCGACGTGTTCGTCAACGTCGCAGGCGGCGCTCGGATCGACGAGCCTGCGATTGATCTTGCCATCGCGCTCGCGGTCGCTTCGAGCCACCGTGATCGCCCCGTCGCCGCAGACATCGTCGCGTTCGGCGAGATCGGTTTGGCCGGAGAGGTCCGCGGTTGCGCGCGGGTCGCCGCGAGACTGGCCGAAGCCGCCGCGATGGGTTTTCGTCGCGCGATCGCTCCCGCCAGCGCCACGTCGAGCTCAGCCGACATCGAGGTGATCGGCGTGCGTACGTTGTCGGAGGCGATCGAAGCCGCGATGTAAGTGATGCTCGTGTGTTGCCAAGGGCAATGGTAAAAACTCGGCTCATGACCCGACCCTATCGCTTGGCTCTCCTCACGCTCCTCACGCTCACGACCCTGGCCGCGCTCGCGTGCGGCGACAGCTCGACAAGTGGCGGCGGAGGTGGAAGCGACACTCCGGCCGGCGCGACGCACCCGCTCATCGGAAGCCCGGGCCCCGCATTTTCGCTCGACTCCAGCACCGGCAAGGGCAAGGTCGCGCTCGCGCCGCTCAAGGGCAAGGTGGTCATCGTCGACTTCTGGGCGACCTGGTGCGGCCCCTGCAAAGAGTCGTTCCCCAAGCTCCAGGAGCTCTACACGAAGTACCAGTCGAACGGCGTCGAGCTCCTCGGCATCTCGGAAGACGACGAGAACACGGGCATCGCCGAGTTTGGCACCGCCCACAGCGCCAAATTCCCGCTCGCTTGGGACAAAGACAAATCGGTTGCCGGCCAATGGAACCCGAAGACCATGCCGACCACGTTCATCGTCGATCGAAACGGGATCGTCAGGTTCGCGCACGTGGGCTATCATCCGAAGGAAGAGCTCGAGATGGAGAAGGAAATCAAAAGCCTCCTCTAATCGCGCCGCTCTCTTTCCTCGTCGCTGCCGTTCTTTCGTTGCATGTAAGGTCACGCAACGTCCGTCCTAGTCTCCGTTCGGAGGTCCTGCGTGTCGAGAGCGCGTGCGGCGGGCTTGTTGCTGATCGCATGGGCGGCGTTGTTCGCGCCCATGGCGAATGCCGAGGACACGTCCAACGCGAAGCGCGACGTCGTGAACGCGGCCGATTTCCGCGTCCGCATGACCGCCGCGCTGGCCCTCGGAAAGAGTCGGGACGTCACGGCTAGGCCCGTTCTCGAGCAGGCACTCGCAGACTCGAACCCGGCAGTGCGTACGGCCGCGGCCGCCGCGCTCAACGTACTCGGAGACATCAACGCGATCGCCGCGCTTCAACGACAGCTCGGCTCCGAGGCGGCACCGAGCGTCAAGTCGCAGCTCACGACGACACTCGCGTCGCTCAACAGGGTGGCGACCTTGCAGGGCGTACAGCTCGTGCTCGAGATCGGCTCCATGAAGAACGCGACGAGCGTCCGGGGAGAAGGCCTCGCGCTGGTGCTCCGCGCGTCGATGCTCGCCAAGGCGCGCTCGATGAACAACGTGGTCGTGGCAGACGCTTCGGACATCGCGCTCTTGCAACGCGCAGCTAGCAAGCACGTCCCGGTGCTCGCTCTCGACGGCACTGTGCTGTCGCTCACGCAGACGCAGAACGGACAGGCCACGCAGTTCTCCGCGCAAGTGGAGTTCAGCATGCGGCGCATTCCGGATCAGACGCTCAAGGGCGTGCTGTCGGGGCGCGCGACGAGCATGGGGCAGGGGCCGACGGCCACGCAAGCGCGCGTCGTCGCGGTGCTGCAAGATCAAGCCGTGGAGGGCGCAGTCGAGAGCGCGCTTCGCGGCGCAGATCAGCCGCTGTTACTCGCCGCGAAATAGTAGCTTCGCGCAACATGCGCGTGTTGTTCGTCTCCAAGCCCGTGGTGCCACCGTGGAACGACGGCAGCAAGAACCTGGTCCGCGACTTGGCCATGCACCTCGTGCGCGCAGAGCCTACGGTCATGGTGTCTCCGGGATCGTCGCCCATCGGGGGTCGCGTGCGCGAAGAGCCCGTCTACGGCGAGCGAGGCTCGTTCGCGCCGACGCTCATGGCGAACTCGCGCGTGCTCGCGCGCTTGATGCTCGGCGATCCGCTCGACGCGTGGCACTTCGTCTTCGCGCCGAACCGAGCGTCATCCTCCGCCGCGTGGCTCGCGAAGGCCTCGCAACGTCGGCGCGGTTGGCGCGGGAGGGTCGTACAGACGATCGCGAGCGTGCCGCGATCGTTTCGCGGCGTCAGCAGCCTGCTCTTCGGTGACGTCGTCGTCGCACAGAGCGAACACACGCGAGGCCGCTTGCTTGGCGCGGGCGTGAGCGCGGCGCAGCTACGCGTGATCTCCCCGTGCGCATCCGCCCCCATGGCGTGCGGACAAGTCGAGATCGACGCCGTCAAAGCAGCACTGGGTGCGCCTAAAAATAGCCCGATCGTGCTCTACCCAGGAGACGCCGAGATCGGGACCGGCGCGCGCACCGTGGCCGAAGCCGCCGCGGGGTTGTTGGCGAAGATCCCCGAGGCCACGGTGGTGCTCGCCTGCCGCATGAAGACCGCGCGAGCCGCCGTTGCCGTGCAGGAGCTCAAGCACCTCGTGGGAGACCTCGGCGATCGCGTGCGCTTCGTCGGCGACGTGCCCAACATGCACGCGCTCTTGTGCGCGTCTTCCGTGATCGCGATGCCCGCGGACGATCTGTACGGAAAGGTCGACGTCCCGCTCGTGGTCATCGAGGCTCTCGCGCTCGGAAAGCCTCTCGTGCTCGCGCGCTACGGCCCGCTCGAGAGCGTGCAGACTGCACGTTTTATCGATCCCGGTGACTCCGCGATGTTGGCGCAGGAGCTCGTGCGCGCTCTCGGCGGCGGTGCAGAACTGAAGTCCGAGACCGAAGGCGGCGTGCGTCTGTACTCGGAGCGCTTCAGCCCAGCCGTCGCCGCGCGTGCGTACGACGACCTCTACGAGACGGGCTGATCCCGCCTGATCAATGCTAGATCGAGCAGCCCCATGACAGAGTCGCGAACCTCCTCGGACATCCGAAAAACCTTCCTCGAGTTCTTCCGCACCAAAGGCCACGAGGTTTGCGCCAGCGCTTCGCTGCTCCCGCAGAACGACCCCACGCTGATGTTCGTCAACGCGGGGATGGTCCCGTTCAAGGACGTCTTCACCGGCAAGGAGACGCGGCCCTTCAAGCGCGCGACCAGCTCGCAGAAGTGCATCCGCATCAGCGGCAAGCACAACGACCTCGAGAACGTCGGCGTCACCGCGCGGCACCACACGTTCTTCGAGATGCTCGGCAACTTCAGCTTCGGCGACTACTTCAAGGAGGAGGCGATCAACCTCTGCTGGGAGCTGCTCTCCAAGGAGTACGGCCTCGATCAGCGTCGCCTCGTCATCAGCGTTTTCGGCGGCGCGGAAGGCGTGCAGCCGGACGACGAGGCGCGCGCGACTTGGCGCAAGGTGACGGGCTTCGGAGACGAGCGCATCGTCGGAATCCCCGGCCTCCCGGGCGACAACTTCTGGCAGATGGGCGACACGGGACCGTGCGGTCCGTGCACCGAGGTCCATTACTTCCTCGGCGCCGGCGAGCCGGACTACTCGCTCTTCGGACAGGAGCCCACGGCGGATGGACGCGGCTGGTTCGAGATCTGGAACCTCGTGTTCATGCAATACGAGGAAGGCCCGCCCGGCACCCGCACGCCGCTGCCGCGCCCCTCGATCGACACCGGCATGGGCTTCGAACGCTTCGTTGCTGTCATGCAAGGAAAGCATAACAACTACGATATCGACATGATGCGCGCCTTGGTGCTGGCGAGCGCCGAGGCAACGGGGCAGGACGTGGACGGCCCGTTCCAGACCAGCCACCGCGTCGTGGCCGACCACCTCCGCAGCGTGTCCTTCATGATCGCCGACGGCGTGCTGCCGTCCAAGGACGGGCGCGGCTACGTGTTGCGCCGGATCATGCGCCGGGCCATGCGCCACCTGCACATGATGGGCACCAAGGAAGCCGTGTTCCACAAGCTCGTCCCAGCCCTGGTCCGCCAGATGGGCGCGGCCTACCCGGAACTACCCCGGGCCGAGCCGCTGATCGCCGAGACCATGCGGCTGGAAGAAGACCGCTTCAAGGCCATGCTGGAACGCGGCCTGGGCCTGTTGTCCGAGGAGACTGCACGGCTGGGCGAGGGCGGCGCGCTGCCCGGCGCCGTCGCCTTCAAGCTGTACGACACCTTCGGCTTCCCGCTCGACCTGACGCAGGACGCGTTGCGTGAGCAGGGCCGGGCCGTGGATGTGGTCGGGTTCGACGCGGCGATGCAGGAACAGCGGACACGCGCGCGTGCGGCATGGGCTGGGTCGGGCGACGCAGCGACTGAGCGGGTATGGTTCGATGTGCGGGAACGGACCGGCGCCACGGAGTTCCTCGGTTATTCGACGGAGAACGCTGAGGCTGAGGTTTTGGCGCTCGTTGTCGAGGGCGCCGCGGTGGATAAGGCCGAAGCGGGACAGGCCGTCGCGGTCGTGCTGAACCAAACGCCGTTCTACGCTGAGAGCGGCGGCCAGGTT
>ENA-OFCD01000651-OFCD01000651.1-metagenomes-genome-assembly--contig:-NODE-651-length-20906-cov-3.895113_pt1 | contig 20906 bp, 22 predicted proteins | sample MGYA00153392_OFCD01 | MGnify analysis MGYA00153392
GAAGCTCTTCGCAGATCTGCGCTTCATCGTCATCGACGAGGTTCACGCGCTCGCCGGTACCGATCGCGGCGCGCACCTGATGAGCGTGCTCGAACGCGTGATCCGGTCGACGAAGAACGACGTGCAGCGCATCGGCCTCAGCGCGACGGTCGGCAATCCGGAGCAGATCGGGCGGTGGCTGGCGGGGACCTCGAAGCGTGAGAGTGTCGTCATCGATCCGCCGAAGCCTGCAGAGCCGCCACGATAGAGAAAGCCACGGCCTCCGGTGAAGAGTGACGAGCCCTGCGCTGCGATGACGAGCACGTCATTGTCGAAGCCGTTCGTGAGCGCCCCAACCGGGCTGAACGCGGTATCGATCATGCCCGAAGTCGTGTCGAGCTTCGCAATCGAATTCGCGGACGCGTTCACTCCTCGGTAGTTGTTGAACGCCCCACCACAATAGACGCTATTTCCGACGACGACCATGGAGAGCACGTCGGCGTCGAAGCCGTTCGCGTTTGCGCCCACCGGACTGAACGTCACGTCGATGGCGCCAGTCGTGGCGTCGAGCTTCGCGATCGAGTTCGCGGAGGCGTTCACGTTCTTGTAGTTGTTGAACGCGCCGCCAACGTACAGCACGTTGCCAGCGACCGCGAAGGACTCCACCGTCGCGTCGAAGCCGTTCGCGTTCGGCGGACTGAACGTGGTGTCGAGAGCGCCCGAGGTGAGATCGAGCTTCGCCATGCGACTCGCCGATCCGGCGACGCCGCGGTAGCTAGCGAAATCGCCGCCAACGTAGAGCGAAGTTCCCGAGGTGGCGAGCGCGAATACGTCGAGGTTGAAGCCGTTCGTGTTTGCGCCGACGGGGCTGAAAGTCGCGTCAATCGCGCCAGAGTTCCAGTCGAGCTTGGCGAGGAAATTGGCGCTGTTGGCGACGCCCTTGTAGTCCGTGAACTGGCCACCGACGTAGATGGAGGTGCCCGAGGTGGCGAGCGACGTTGCGGGGCCGTTGAAGCCGTTCAAGCCAACGCCCGACGGGCCGAAGGTCGTGTCGAGCGCGCCTGACTTGACGTCGAGCTTCGCGACGCCGAACGCCGAGTTCACGACGCCACGATAAGTGTTGAATACACCCGCGGCGTAGACCGAGCCGTTGGCGACCAAGATGTCGAGGACGTCGGCATCGAAGCCGTTGCCGTTCGCAGGGCCGAACGTCGTGTCGAGCGCGTACGTCGCGTCATCCAACTTGGCAATCGCGTTTGCCGAGTAGCCGGCATACGTCCAGAAGTTGCCGCCGGTCCAAATCGTATTGCCGCTGACCGACAGCGCCTGAACGCTTCGCTCGAAACCGTTCACGGTGTTGTTCGCAGGCATGAACGCTGTGTCTTGCGCGCCAGAGATGAGGTCCACCTTTGCGAGGTTGTGTGCCGAGCTCATTGGGCCGCGGTAATGGCCGAACTGGCCGCCCACGATGAGCGCGGTGCCAGACACGGCGAGCGCGTTCACGTTGCCGTTCGTGCCGTTGGCCGTGGGGCCGACGGGGCTGAAGGTCGTGTCGATCACGCCAGTCGTCACATCGAGCTTGGCCAGGTGATTGGCGCTGGCGTTCACTCCTTTGTAGGCCGTGAAGGCGCCGCCTACATAGAGCGCGCCACCGCTTACCGCGAGCGCGTTCACGGAGCCGGGACCGTTCTGATTGGTGAAGCCGTTCGTCGCCGCGCCGACGGGGCTGAAGGTCGTGTCGATCGCGCCGCTCGTCAGATCAATCTTTGCGAGTCGATTGGCGCTGTTGGGCACTCCCTGGTAGGCGGTGAATTGACCGCCGGCATAGAGCGCAGTGCCTGACGTCGCGAACGCGCGCACGTTGCCGTTGACGCCGTTCGCCTTCGGTCCGGGCGGGCTGAACGTCGTATCGATCGCGCCGCTCGTGGGATCGACCTTCGCGAGGCCGTTTGCCGAGTTGGCGACTCCCTTGTACGCGCCGAACTGGCCGCCGACGTACAACGCGCCATTGACGACAATCAGTGCGTCGGCGGGAGCGTCGAATCCATTCGTCTTCGCGCCAGGCGGGCTGAAGGTCGTGTCGATCGCTCCGCTCGTGAGATCGAGCTTGGCGAGGTTATTCGAGGAGTTCGCGACGCCTTTGTACGCGCCGAACGATCCGGCGACGTAGAGCGAGGTCCCGGACGTCGCCAAAGCTGTCACGCCGGCGTCGAAGCCGTTGAGGTTTGCAGGGCTGAAGGTGGTGTCGAGTGCGCAGGTCGTCGCGTCGAGCTTGGCGATACGATCGACCACGGCGCCTTGGTAGTGCCTGAAGTTTCCGCCGAGATAGACCGAGCCGCCCGCTTGGAGCGCCGTGTCGACCGCTCCGTCGAAGCCGCCGTTCAGCGCGCACGCGGTGATGGGTGCGCCCTTCGTATCGAGCGCGAGCAGATGCGGCGCTGCGGCGACGTTCGCGGCGTAAAAGCGTCCGCCAAGATACCAAGACGTGCCGTCGTGCCGGATGCTCTCGACCGCGCCATTGAAGAGATGGCTGTAGATCGTCGGCGGAACGGCGCTGTCACTACTATCCACGTTGACGTCGCCGCCGCCGCCAGAGTCTCCCGAGTCGCCGCCGGTGCTCCCGTCGGGAAGGACGTTGCCGTCGCTTCCGCCGTCGAGGGTGATGGGTGCGGTGGTGTCGTCACCGCCACAGGCGGCGGCGAGTATGGCAAGGGTTGACACAGCAACGATACGGAGCGGAAGCTTTCTCATGGCAAGTCCTCGGGTATGGCGAAAATGTCTTAGGCGCGACGGGTACCGCGCCCAATGGAGAACAGGTACCTCCACCCCGCGAAAGGCAGGCTGCAAACGTGGCCCCTATCGTGACCAGAATCTACGTAAGCTCCACGGATGCCTCAGTACAAAGGACACGCCCTCGTGATCGTGCGGCGTTGGATCCGAGCTGCAGGGCCCGATGCGGAACGGCGTCTGCTCGCTGGGCTGACTGAAGACCATCGCAACCGATACCTCGAGCTCGTCGCGACGGCTTGGGTGCCGGTGGACTTCGCGAACGAGTTCTACACGGCGGCCGCGCCCATCCTCTACCCGACCGACCCTCGTCCACTACGAAGGATCGGCGCGGAGCTCGCGCGCGAGAACCTTGGCGGCGTGCTTCGTTTCGTTCTTCGCGTGCTCGCCGTCGAAACCCTGGTCGAGAAAACCGCTGCGCTCTGGGGGCGATTTCACGACACGGGGACCGCCGTCACCCTACGCCGCGATCGTTCCATCGAGCTCCAAGTCACGGGGTATCCAGAGCTGCCAGAGCGCATCCGGGAGACCATCGTGGGTTGGCTCGCGCAAGCGGTGGAGCTCTCCGGCGCGAAGCATGTGGCGGTGATCAAGAACGATGACCCGAAGCGATGGACCTGGACCTTGACCTGGCGGTGAGCCCGGCAGTGCTCAGTCGCAGACCGCGTTGGGACAGAACGCCGTGAAGCTGACATCGAACGAACATCCCGGCGTGGGCTTGGCGCCGGACCTCGCGAGCGCGCCCTCGAGGGCGGTCTTCAGGCAAGGGAAGATGGGAGCAAATCGACGGTCGGATCCCTGGGCAGAAATGTGGTCGATCCGCCCTTCCGCTTCGATGTAGACCCTAACGTCCACTATCTGGTGTTCTGGCGGAACGTGTTGAAACGCGACGAAGCAAGCCGACGGCTTCATCGAACGTAGCTCGTCGGCGTAGCGGTCGCTCGCGCCGGGAACGCGCTCATCGTCGGCGTGGACGAATGTCGGGGGGCATCGACGGTCGCGGGCCCTTCGGCCATCGCCTCCGCGATCGCGCGATGCATGGCCTGCGCGGACTCGAAGCGTTGTGCTGGAGACTTCGACAGCGCCCGATGGACCACGCGTCCGAGTGCTCCCACGTCTGGGCGCAGCGTGGACAGTGGCTCGGGCTCGAGCTGCATCAGCGCGTAGGCGATCTCTCCTTGCGACTTCGCTTCGAACGGCTTGCGCCCGGCGAGCGCGAAGTAGAGGCAAGCGCCGACCGAATAGAGATCGGACGCGAACCCAACGTGCTCACCGAGGAGCTGCTCGGGCGCCATGTAGCTCAGCGTCCCGACGACATTGCCTGGGGAGGTCAACGCGCGCGACCCAAGTCCTTCGCCACGCCGAAGTCGAGGAGGTTCACGAAGTCTCCCTGCAGCGTCTCGGTGCAAAAGACGTTTGCCGGTTTCACATCGCGATGCACGATGCCGTTCGAGTGAGCGGCGTCCAGCGCGTCCAAGAGTTGAAGACCGATCCGAGCGACCCGCGCGACGTCCAGTCTGCCATTGGCGCGCACGAGCTCGCCGAGCGTGCGGCCCTGCAAGAGCTCCATGACGGCGAACGGCGGCGTGTCCGCATCGCCGCGCGAGAAGTCCAAGAGCCCCACGATGTTCGGGTGCGCGGGTGAGTGAGTATCTGAATTTCACGCTGACATCTGGCTAAAACCAGGGTGTCGGCTCCCGCAGTCATGAAGACCTTGATCGCGACGCGCCGGTCTAGATCGGACTGATGGGCTTCGAAACACGACGCCCAAGCCGCCCCGGCCCAGCTCGCTCACGAGCGTATATTTTCCGGCGAGTTCGTCGCCAATGGCGGGCAAGCTCATGCCGCAGCGCGGGCTCGAATCCGAGCACCCCCCATAGTGAGCTGTCGAAGAATGGACGGCAACTCACGAGCGAAGACGTCGAGGAGCGAGCGAGCTTCGACGACATCCGACTCCGCGAGCGACGCCCCTGCGAAGGTAACGCTGACGAACTCACCGTCGAACGACAGAAGCTGCAAATTCGCCAACTGCGAGCGAAGGAGCGCGGTGCGCAGCTCGGCGGACAGCGCGAACGCTCCCTGCATCGAGACGACCGCTGTGAGCAAGCTCGAATCGATCGTTGCGTAGACATCGAAGGTCGCGTCGAACCTCGCGTCACCCGTGGTCTGCGGGTTAGGGGTGAACATGGAGCGCTTCCCATGCGGTATGACGCTAAGCCAAGGTAGCGTCACCCCGTTGATAGGCATCACGAGGCGCTCGCACGCATTGACGAAGAGCGAGACACACGTGGAGCCGACGCGACTGCCCGAAACATCGAGCAACTCCAGCGTCGTCAGCGAGCCGTGCGCGTGCCCGGAGACGATCGGAGTCTTGCCACTACGCGGCGGTGGGCGCGCAGGACCACGTGCCGGTTCAACGCGGGTTAGCCCGCTCCGCACGGCCCAGTCGTCCAAAGCGCGCTGCCCTCGCTCACGGCTCTTGGATTGAGCCCGCACGAGGAGCACCATCGCGACTACGAGCGCCGAAGAGGCGGCCACGATCAACAGCAGTGGCAGAATTGATGGCTCGGGTGCGGTGGGTCGCGGCGCAGCAGCTTTCGGCGGGACGAGTACGTAGTTCGAGCGCATGATGCATCGATTGATCGGTCAACTGACCCGACAGTGTCAATCGGCAATCGCCAGCTTCAAATTCTTGGCCAGCGTGGTCATGGGGTAGACTGGCGACGATGCGTAACCTTTTGTGGGTCTTTGTTTGTGCCGCGTGCGGGTCGAGTGACGAGGTCACCGCCGGCGCCGGCGACGCCTCCACGCCACTCGTTGACGTAGGCGTCGACAGCTCCCCGCCCCCGCCGAAATGTGGCGCGAGCGATTGGTTGACGTACGGGCACGATGCGCGACGCACGTCTGCGAGCGATGCGTGCATCGATGGGCAGCTCGCTCCCGCATGGACTTATGTGCCCATGGGCGCGTTGACGTCGATGCACCACGTGATTGCTTCCACCGATGCGGTTTATGTCCAATGGGCCGCACCGACCGGTCCGTATGTCGGAACCACTGCGGCCGACCGCGTCTCACCCCAAGGCAAGCGCGTGTGGACCTATGACACGGGGAGCGACGCGAACCTCGGCAACTGGGCTTCTGTGAGCGGAGGCAATCTGGTGCTCCAAGATGATGGCCTCTACTTCGTCGACCTCGTGACGGGCAAGGTGGGTCCGAACACCGGGGTCGACTGGTGGGGACAAACCATTCCCGCAGCGAACGGCGGCGTTTGGTTCGCCAATACGTCGAAGTCGGATGGTCCAGGGCTCTTTGTGGGTCTGATGGATATGACAGCAAAGACGACGTGGAAAGGGAACGAGCAAGGCACTATGTGCGGCGACGGATTCTCCGATGTGATGGGTGGTATCGCCGTCGACGGCTCGGTGCTTTTTTATGCGCCCGTGTACAAGACGGGATCTGCGAAGCAGCCTCTCCCGTCGGGTGTATACGCATTCGACGCGCTGACCGGGTCGCCCAAGTGGAACGTCATGACCACGCCCGCGAGCGCCATCAGCGTTGGGGACGGCTTCGTCTACCTGATAGAGGGCGGCGAGCTGGTCGCGCGCAAACAAGCGGACGGAACGAAAGCCTGGTCCGTGCCCGCAGCCAACGCGGGTGCGCAATCGCCAGTGCTCGCCAATCATCTAGTGATCATCGCGACGCAAGCCAACGTCGTCGCGGTCGATGCAACGACGGGGACTGCTGCCTGGACATCGCCCGTCGTTGGGGCGGCTGCGCAGCCGTACCAGCGCCAGATCTCGAACGGATGCAGCGGACTCCAGACTCTCGGCGCCGCGACCATCACCACTCTCGCCGCTGCTCTACCGAGTGGAACGCTCGTCGTTACCGCGAGCGATGGCATTCACGTTCTCGCGCTCAAAGACGGGAGCGCAAAGTGGTCTGGCAAGATCCCCGGCGCAAAGTTCGCAGTGCATGATCCGGTGCTCGTCGGAAAGATGGTCTACGTCATCGACTCGGCCGCGAGCTTCGCCCCGGGATCGGTCATTGCCCTTACTGCAATGTAATCGAGTTATATTTTATGAATTCCATTTGGTTTGGGGGAACCCATTACACATGTCCGTTCGAGGATTGCTTGGTATCGGATGCGCCGCACTCGTCGGCTGCAGTTCACTGATCGCACTCGACAACTACAGACCCTGCACTGCCGCCGCAGAGTGCGCCAACGCGAACGATGCCGGCGACTCGAGTACGCAGCCAGACACATCGAGCACCGCATGCGCTTCGAGCGACGACTGCGCGCTGCCGAACCCCGTCTGCAGCGCCAATGTTTGTGTCGGTGTTTCGTCTCTCGTTTCGGGCACCGCGGCGACCGCCTGCGTGTTGCTCAAGGACGGAACGCTCTGGTGCTGGGGCAGCAACGATTCGGGACAACTCGGCCGTGGAACGAAGGGCGGCAATGACTACCGGCCCGCGCCGGTCTCCGTCATTCCGAGCAACCTGCGCGTCGTCGGCGCAAGTCTAGGGCTCCATTTTGGGTGCGCTCTCACGAACACCAAGCATGTCTATTGTTGGGGCACCGTCGCGGCTGGCGGCGGGAAGATCTCGGCTACCTCGGCGGGGCTGCAGGACGACACGATCGAGCTGAGCGCCAACGGCACTGGCGCCTGCGCGCGACAGCAAGACGGCGTCTATTGCTGGGGAGAGAACACCTCCGGAGACCTCGGATGCGACGCAGACGCGGGATTAGTGCCAATTGATATTGGCTCGCCGCGCTTGCTCTACGTGTCCAAGCAAGTTGCCCATGTCGCGGTCGGGCTATACGCCACATGTTTGCTCTTGAACGACGACAACATTCGCTGCTACGGCAGCAACGAGTTCGGTGGGCTCGGCGACGGAAACCCTGTGGCCAAAGAGTGCAATACGTCCGTGACCCGCGGCTCTCCTTCGAACCATCAAACCAGTCTAGTCATGGCGGACTTTGCGAGCTGTGTGCAAGACGAGAACTTGAGATTCTTTTGTTGGGGAGCGAACCGCGCTCAAAGCGGATTGCTCTGGCCCACGGATCCCGGTCAACTCTGGGCGACACCGCAAGAGCTGCCGATCGCTACGTACTCCAGCGCGGTGGCGATCGGGTGGAGACACTCGTGCGCGCTCACTCAAAAGGGTGAGGTCACATGTTGGGGCCAATCGGATCACGCTCAAACGGGCATCTTGTCCTCGACCCCGGTCGGGGCGCGAGCGATTGCGGGTTTGAGCACTGTCGTACAAATCGCCGCATACCGGCATTTCAGCTGCGCATTGCAGAAGGACGGCCAAGTGATGTGCTGGGGATCGAACGAGACCGGCGCCGTCGGCCCCGGCGCGCCCAAGAACGACAGCGCCACGCCTATTGCCGTGTCCTGGTGACAGCGCCTTGGTAAACTCCTATTGCTGCGTGAGGCGGCGGCGAAATAGCTCCACGACCTTCGCATAATGCCATAGCGCTAGCGCCGGATCGTAGCGCGGTCCCTCGTCGCGCATGAACGCATGCTGGGCGTCGTGCTCGTGCCAAGTGAAGGTGCAGCCCGCATCGGTGAGCCGTCGGTGAATGAGCGCTCGACCCTCGATCGGAATGTGCGGATCTTGGCGTCCCCAGCTCATGAGGATCTCGCCTCGGATGTCACGCGCGCGCGAGAGTGAGTCGTCGCCGCCGAGTCCCAATGAGTGCTTGTGCAGATCGGTCGCGTACAGACACGCGGTCGCAGTCACGTCGGGCTGCAGCGCCGCGCGAAACGCGAGGTGTCCTCCAATGCAGACTCCCATCGCGCCGAGCGTGCCCGAGCACTGAGGCATAGAGAGCAAGTGATCGAGCGCCGCGCGCGTGTCCGAGTCGTAAGCCGCGATGGGCTTGTTCACCTTGTGGTGATTGCCGCGATCCGCCCCCGCGGTGTCATAAGCGAGCACTGTCCCCGGGGCCTCGAGCTCGTGGAAGACCTCGGGGACCGCCACGATGAGCCCGTGTCCCGCTAGGATTTGCGCCATGCGGTGAATAGGAGCCGTGCGCTGGAAGATCTCCGAATAGAGCACGATGCCAGGAAACCTCTCGGCGCCTAGCGGCCGGTAGACGTAGGTCCGCATGGCGCCGGTCGGCGTCACGAGGTCGACGAAGGGGTCTTCGATCAACAGCATTGTCCATTGATCATCACTTGAACAAGATCTCCAAGGATACCGAGCCCCCATAGACCCAGCCCGCGCTCGCGAAGCCGGGCCAGCCGGGATTGTTGGTCTGTAGCCCCAGAGCACCGGGAACCGGGTTGCGTGTTGCCGCGAACGTCGCGCCGTCTGGCAGCTCGTCGACGATGCGAGTGTCGTCTTTGGTGTTGTGTGTGCGTATGAGGCGCGAGCCCGTCAATGATAGTCCAGGGCGCAGCTTGGTGCCCGCTATGTCGAGCGTCAGATCGCCGCCAATGGCCATTCCTACACGATCATTGTCCACATAGTTGGAGCGGCCTACCTGCTCTGGCACAGGCGACGGCACCCATTGCATGTCAATCCAGGTGCGCAATGACTTGTAGCGCGGGCGCACACCGCCAGACCAAGCGAGCGTGTCTTTCCAGGTGAGGTCTGCGCCGTAGTTACCGGGCACGGAGCCGTGTCGATCTTGGTAGTCGGACCAGATGCCATAACGGATGCTCGTGGCGACGCCGAGCGACCAGCGCGCGCGCTTCAGGACGTCCGCCTGCACACCGAACGAAGCGCGCCAAGGTAAGTAGTCGTGGACCTCTCGGAACGTACCACCGGACTGCAAGCCAGACGGGAGCGTCGCGGCGATGGAGGTGTCCAGCACGAACGACTGCGGCGCATGCAGGGATCCGGCGATTCCGAGCCACGGAAAGGGTCGGTAGACCACTCCGAGGTGAGGCGCGACCGCGACCGTCACGCCGATCTGATTGTTCACCAATAGCGTGTTGTAGTCTGCAGTGTCTCGCACATAGGTCGCGCTCGTGGCGGCGTTGGTGAGGCCAATCGCGACGCCCACTCCGACGCTCAGGTTCTTGAGGACCTTGAACGCGGCGCCGCCCGAGATCGACAGCGCGGTCATGCGGTCGCCATACAGCTCCGGGTGCAAGCTGTTGGAGAACACTGCCTCGCGCTCGTCTACATAGAACGTGCTCGTCGTGGTCAAGCGAGACATGGGCAGCATGGCGTAGAGCCCAATCGTCAATCGGTCTGGCACTAGGTGTTTGACGAGGCCGAGACTGAGGTACGTGCGGGTCTTGCTGCTGTCTCCGGCCGATTGACGCGGGCGCGCGCGAAACGCAGGCGCCGGGCACTGCCCTGGGCGAGAGCCTGGATCGCAGCCTTGTGCGACCCACTGCGTCGGCACCGTGCCGTTGGGAATGGGCAGTCCGTCACTGCCCAGAATGTCGCGGCCGCCGACCGACAGTGGCACATCCGCGCCGTTGCGGCGACCATCCAGCGTAAGGCCGATTTGCTCGCTATAGACACTAAAGCCTATGAGCGCGTTCTCGTCCGCCTCAGTGAGTAGCGCGGGGTTGAAGTAGGTAGACCCGGCCGACGCGCCCATGATGACGGGATTGAAGCCGCTGTCTCCGCCGACGGGGCCGATGAGCTCCACGATGGGCGAGGCGTGTGCGCGCGTGGCCAAGAGGGACCCCAGGCAGACTAGAGGGAAAAGCTTCATGCTCTTCATGGCGGCGCCTGCGAGATATCTTGTTGGAGCGTGGCGCGTGCGTTCGCGCAGGAGGCCAAGTCGATCTTTTGATCGCCGCGCGTCGTCCCCTTCACCACCGCCTGGACGCGCGTAGACCCGAGCGTATGACCCAGAAAATGCAGCGTGAGGCGCGACGGGATGTCTTGTGCGGCGTACGCGCCTGCGGCGACGAGCGAGCACAAATCGCCGCATTCTGTGGCGCTCAGTACGTTCGCCTGCAAGTCCCACGAGCCCGGCGCGGTGAACTCCAGGGCGCTCGGCGCAATCACCTTGACGCTCGTGTGTTGCTTCCACTCGCGCTCGGCCGAATGACGAATACCCGACGCGAGGCCAGAGACGCGCACGGAGATTCCCAACAGTCCGTCCCCCGCCGCGTCAATCGCGCCCGTGACGTTCTGGCCCGTGGGGTGAACGGGGTCTATCTCGAATGGCAACTTCTGCAATTGACCAAGATCGGGATGTAGCGAGAAGTCGACGGGCAAGAAGCTGTCCTCCACGACACCACGTACGGCGTAGAAGCGCTCGTACGTGAACGCGCAACCGCTGCCGTTCGCTTTGAAGGTGCCCTTGCGCGGTCCGTGCTTGCCGTTCGCGTCCATTCGATTCTCGTACATCACCGCGCGCAGCCCTCCTGGCGTGTAGTCCACGCTCGCGGAGCCCGTGACGTGCGTGCCGCAGTTGAGCTCCTCTTCGACACGGAATGATTCGCCACTCTGAGCGAAGCGATAGAGCACCCACGTCGTCGTCGTCTGCACAGCGCCGATGACGATGTCCCGCGTGAAGTCGGTCTCACGGCCCACCCACCATCCGTTGAGATCACACGCGGGCGCGTCTTTTCTGGGGTTCGCGCACGTGGCGCCGTCGCCTATCACTCCGTCGCCGCAGATCACGCTGCACGTGGACGCGTTGCAAGTCCACGTGGGGACGATGCGGCAGTCGATGCAACCGGCGCTCTGTACGTCGCACTCTTCGCCGGGCTCCCGGATCAGGTTTCCGCACTCGCTGCCCACCTGCACGTTGGGCAACACCGTGTCGTGCGCGCAAGCCACGGAGGCGAGCGTGACGGATAGAGCGAGGAACTGCCAGCGCATGGGAGCGAAGCTACTTGAGCCGCGCCGAGGGCTCAAGTCGGGTCTGTCCGATGCGCGGCCCGCCCGTTCTATTCCTCTAGCTTGCGGCGCCGTACCACGCATGACGCCGACGGCGATCACGAGGAGGCTGCTAGCCGGTCACGACTCTTCAGCCACCTACCCGCTGCCTGCGAGTTGGCAAACCACACGTGCATGCCCGGACCTGCTCATCGAAGGTGCCGGTGACGACTTCTGGTTCCACTTGGCCGGCGTTGACGACAAGGTCGGACGATTCTGGGACGGCAAAGTCGCCGAATATCCGATGAACCCCGAAAGTCGACCCGCGAAGTTCGTCGTCGGGGCTGACTCGAATCTGTGGTTCATCGATGAAAACCGCAACGTGATTGGACGCCTCTCGAAGGACGGAACGATCTCCGAGTTTGCTCCATCGATCTCGGAGTCTCGGCTTTACTCGCTGACTATGGGCTCGGATTGCAATCTATGGATCGAGCAGTCGGCAAGGCGCTTCGAATTCATTCGTCCCTAAAAGGTGCGCTGATTGAGCCCATACTCTAGGAAGCGTGCAGAACGAACTCTTCTCGCACGGTTTGAGTCACGTCACCGTTCGCGGCGAACGTTCGCTCCTCGAAAGTGACGTGGTCTTTGCGCACTACGATGACCGTCGAGGAGCGAGTGCCGTACGAAGGCGTCACGATATGGGCCGCAGAGAGCACGCGCTCGACCTCGAGCGGAACACCCGTCTTCGGGAGCGCGTCGTCGGGCGCGATGGAGCGGTCATTCAGCATCGAGAACAACTCTTCAATGTCCGTGGCCCCACGATCGATCCATTGACTCAACAGTCGCTTGCCTCGCTCGACCTTCGGCCAACGGTCGTCCAATCTGGCGTTCGAGAGGCCGTGCACTCCCGAGTGGATCGGCGTCGCCTCTACGCGACCATCGCGTACGAATGCCAGTGAGTGAACGTCTCCGCAGACGAGATTGAACGCGGGCAGCTCTTCGCGCACGAGTGAGCGCGAGAAGCTCGTAGCGTCCAAGCTGCCGACGAGATAGTCGCGAACGACGGCGCCTCTTGATCGCGGGGCCTCCCGACGCGCTGCCGGCTCGCGCACGTTGGTGAGCGCCGCGAATCTGCCCGCGCGAGTAATGCCCATCCACGTCCCGCGCTTCTCCAGATCGAGGCCCGCGAGAACGTGCGGAGCTTCGGCCCAAAACGAAGCCGGAGACGTCATCCGATCAAAGCGCTCATCGCGATTGGCAGCGACGATCAGCGGCAGCTCGGGCGCGTGCTGCGCGAACAATACGAGGCACATCGTCGGCAATCGCTCCTAATCAGGGACACGCGGCAACGGAGCCACTGCACGCCTTCGCCCCGCACACGAGGACGTCACCCGGGAGCTGACCTTGCTGAAAGAACTGAAGATTACAATTGAGTGTCCCGCCGTCCGATCTGCATTGCTCGTAAATGCTCCAGCCGCTCGCACAAGGAGGGTCCGCGAGGCACACCGCCAGCGTCTTGGGACAACGCAATAGAATGCAGTCGGTGCAAGGGTCGACTCCAGGATGCGCGTCCGAAGAGTCCTCTTCTTGGGAAGCGTCTCTCGGCGACGACGTGTCCGCAGTCGCGTCGAATGTAGCGTCGATTGACTCGTGTCGCGGAGCGCCCATCTCGTTGGACGCACGGGCCGCGAGGACCAAAATGAAGGAGGATCGGTGCACCCGCCGATCCTACGCGTGCGTGGGCGGCTTTGTCGGGATTAGCGGCTCACGCGGCGTGACTCCACACGGTGTCGCGCAAAGTCGCATGCAATTGAAGTGCAATCGACGCGGTGGGGATGCCCGCCTCGCGGACCAATGAGGCCTCGGCCTTCTTAGCCAGCTCGCGCGCGAGACCTTCAATTGCTCGTTCACGTGCGGCCAGGAGGCGCGCTCTTTGTGCGTTAGTGAGCTTGGGCTCGATCCAAGCGGCCACCGTCATTGCGAGCGCAGCGTGGCGGCGCTCGTCCTCTGCGATCACCTTCATCGCGCGGCGCAGCGACGAGTCGCCCGCATGGTTGGCTTGCCACATCGCGAGGATCGCGCCGTAGGTCTCACGCACACACCCTTCGACGGCGTTTTCTCGCGCTATTGCGTAGAGCGATCGGAGTGCACGCTTGCGTACCCGCGGCTTCGGAGGGCTCACTCCATGACGCTTCGAGAGGCGCGTCATCGTGTTCGTGTGGCGAACCTCGTCTGCCGCCGCTCGACGCGCAGACGCGATCAAGCGTGCGGGCGCGCCATGCGCCTCGAGCTCACGCGCCATTCGTTCGAACGCAGTAACGGAAGCCGCTTCCATCCACGCAGAGAGCGCCAAGTGTTTGGCCAGGATCGAGCCGTCGTTCGCGCTCGCGGACTCGAGCCCTGCGGGGCGCCGGCCGCATGGGTGGAAGAAGTGACAGGTCGCGACCATGGTGCCCGCGTCTCCAGGCACCTCCTCGCAGCTCCCCAGAATCCCCATCGTGAGCTGCTGGCACGCTTGGGTGCACGTCGCGAAGCATCGATTCGGAGGCGCCGCGTCTCCCCCGTCGCCAGAGTCGGCCGATGCATCGGTCGAAGCCTCGGCGCTCGCGTCGAGGCAGAGCGTGTAGGACTGCTTGACGTCCTGCTGTCCGCCGCAGTTCCTGTAAGTGTCGGGGCCTGCGTCACCTCCGTTTCCGCCGACGTCACCACCGCACGCGATGACCGTGGGAGCGGCCACGGCGAGCGCGGCCATGAAGCGTCGGAGGAGAAGACGTGAGGTCGTCGCTTGGCTCGTCATGGTGGTCACCTTTGCAAACGGCAAGCCGGTACGATCACGGCCAAAACACGCCTCGTGCTGGCGTTCGCGACACACGATGGCACGAACGATTGCGCGCAGTGTCGCGGCACCGCGCAATCCACGTTGACCGATATTTGACTAGCGATCATCGAAGTACACAATCGATTCGACGGCTATGTGGACAGAGGCCCTGGCTCACGGGCGGGCTTGCTGGGTTCGAGCCTGCGGACGATCCGTAATCGTGCGAGTATCCGCCGATGCGCTGGTTTTGGCTCGTCGCGCTGCTCGCGTGCAAACCGGCGGCGTCTGTCCCGGGCGCGCCGGCGCGGCTCGTGGTGAGCTTCGGATCGATCTGCTGCGGCACTGACTCTGCGGCGGAGACGAGGCTCCGCGCGGTGCCGCTTCCGAGCGGCGTGACGCTTCAGCACGCTTCGTGGGGCAGAGAGGGCGAGTCGGACGAGTGCTTCGATCTCTCGCCATTGAGCACGTCGGAGCGCGCAGCGTTCGTCAAGCGCGTCAGCGCCGCCATCGCGGGAGGCGAGAACGTCAGCGTCGTAGAGGACGGCGCGTGCCACAAAGAGCGCTAGTGCTGATGAATCAAGGAACGAAGCCCGACACGCGCGTCGGCTCGAATCGAGGAAGGGTCGTTCCGTCTCCCACTTCGCCTTTGGTATTGCGCGCGATGCACTGCACACCGCCGCTCACCATTCGAGCGCACATATGCTCGACGCTGACGGCCACCTCGGCGACGGGGCCCGAGAATCCAGTCATGGTGACAGGCGTTGATTGTGTGACGAAGCCGCCCGCGTCGTCGGTCGGAAACCCTCCCCAACGAACGACTCCACCCGCCAACGTGACTGCGACGTTTCCACAATAGCCCATGGCCATTTGTCGAGCCTTGAGACCGGACACCGATACGGGCGTGACACTCCAGTCCACGGTGGAGCCGTTTCCGAGTTCGCCACACGAGTTGTCCCCCCAGCATTGCACGGAGCCACCGACGAGCAGCGCGCACGTGGAGTTCCAGCCCGCGTGCGGTGCGCTGATGCTCCCCGCGAGGCCTGCGACGACGTGAGGCGTGTTGGTGGATTGCGGAGTCTGATTTCCGCCTCCTAAATCGCCATACAGATCATCTCCCCAACATTGCATCGTGCCACCCGCAAATCGCGCGCACGTGTGTTCTGCGCCGCAGCTCACGTCGTAGGCGTGGCTCGCCGTCTTGACGGCAGCGGGCGTAGACCTGATGTCCGTGGTGCCGTCGCCGAGCTGGCCGCTCGCGTTGAGCCCCCAACACACGAGGCGACCGTCGCCGAGCGTCGCACACGAATGCCACGACGAAGTCGATACTCGCGTGGCGTTCGAGATGCCCACGACCCGTGTGGGGATCGAGACGAAACCACCGACCCTGCCCGTGCCGGTTTGTCCACTGTCGTTGTCGCCCCAACACAAGAGCTCTCCCGCTGCCCGAACCGCGCATACGCCTATCTCGCTTGCCGCGATCTGAACGACGCCACTCTCCAAGCCCGTGACCACGCCCGGCGTCGCTCGAAACGGCTCTTGCTGACCGTCGCCAAGCTCGCCGTGGTCATTGGCTCCCCAGCATTGCACCGCGCCAGTGTCCAACAAGGCACAAGAAAACAAATTGCCGATCGCGATCTGAACGGCGCGCGCCTCCCGCTCGCCTTGGGGCGGCGCATCCAGACCCGATCGACTGCATGCCAAGAACGCCACGATGAAGACGCCTAGAACGCGCATCTGTACATAGAACATTCGCAGCTGCTCGGTGTCGAGCGGCACGGACAATTCTTCAATTAGCGTGAAGCGCGAACGAGCGCGTCGACCGCTTTCAGTAACGTCGGCAATCTGTGCGCGCCGGGCATGTGTTGCATGTGCGAGGCGGCGACCGCGACCTCGATGCCAGCAGAGGTGACGAACAGCGGCAGCCTGCTCTTGCCTCGCGTGATTGCGATGGTGCGCTTGTCGGCTTCGACGGGTAGCGCGAACGGGAGGCCGGTATTCGTTCTTGGCGACGCCGACGACAGCGACGCTCGAGCCGAGCGCCTCGAACAAGTGCGCGCCGAGTCCTTTTCCATGGGCCGCGAGCTACACATAGCCGTCGACGATGACGAGCTCGAGTGGGTCGGTCACGGTGGCGAGCACGCTCAGCAACGGCGGAAGCTCGCGCCGGTAGAGCTCACCCGGGCGGACGTGCGCGTGACGAGCTCGCTTCGCGGAAGGTCGCTCGATCAAGCGTCGAACACGAGACAGCCGGCGATGGCCTCGGTGTCCGTGTGTTCTACATCGACGCACGCGAGCGCGCCTACGACACCAGCTCGTCGAGCTTCGCGTCAATCGTGTTTCATCAGCCGCAAGCCTCGTTGCCCCAATGCAGCCAGCGATCGTTGACGGTCGTGTAGAGCTGCATCCCGAACACGACGCCGACGAGCGGCGCACCCGCGCCCAGGTGTCCCTCGCCAAACATCGCGATTGCGGCGCCAGGGCACGCGCCCGAGAGCGCCCAGCCGACTCCGAAGATCAGGCCGCCGATGACGGTCGCTCGATCGATCGCGCGAGGTGCGATCGCGCGCGAGGCAGGAACGAGCCTAAAGCCGACCATCGTGAGCGCGACGCCGCCGATGAACACGAAGAACATCCGGAGGTCGGTGAACGTGAACATGCCGTGGACCGCGTCGTAGCTCGTGAAGCCGATGCGAGAGAGCGAGAACCCAAGTGCACCTCCGAGTACGAGCGCGAGCAGCTTGCGCGTGAGACCTTCACCGATCATCGCGCCGACCGATCGAGCGCTAGCGAGACCAACGTGGCAACGCCGAAGAAACAGGCAGTCGCCGCGAGACTTCCAGGGCGCAAGCGTGCGCACCCGACGAGCCCATGACCGTTCGTGCAGCCGCCGCCCATGCGCGTGCCGAAGCCGAGCACGATCCACGAGAAGGCGCCGGAGCCGAACAAGTGCCGGTAGGTTTCGCCCATGTCGAGCGAGGGAGATTTGCCCGCGAGGACCGCCGTGAGCGCGCGGATCGACCGCCGAAAATTCCCCATCGGCAAGCGGGTCTCTGCCAAAGAACTTCGTGAACTGAGAATCGAGAGGGACGACTTCCATGGCGATTGGAACTACGTGGTCAAGCCGCGAGAGCTACGCTCTTGATCGGTCGACAAAGCGCTTCTTGGCCCTAGGTGTCCACCCAACCCGCGCTCGCGTGATCCCAAACGGTCACCGCGCCCTCATGCCACGCGACGAAGCGGACGTTGCCGTCTTGCGAGACGAGGATCGCGACCGCGCGGCGAAAGCGATGGCAGAATCGGTACGCCGATCGGTGTCGTGTGCCGACTCCAAGGACCGACTCCTCTTCCCAGCGCGTGCCTTCGACGTCTTTGGCGCGTCGAACCGAGTGCACGTCCGCTAGCGCGCCGATCTCCGCGCCGAACCCGAGCAGCTCGAAGCGTGTGGTCATGACCACCGCTCCGTCCACGTCCGCGAAGCCGGCGATCGTATGCGCCATCTCGAACATCGCCTCCTCCACGCGCGAGATCTCGGGGTCCGCGGCGGTCTCGTAGAACGACCAACCGACCGGCTCCACATGACCGCTGGCAGCGCCCGCTACGGCCACTGCGGCGAGCGCTCGCAAGATCAACGTGCGCGATCTGTGTCGAGGTTCCTCTTCGGCGAACTCGTACTTCATGCGCAGCAGGTTGGGATCCGTGCGCAACTCGCCGACGTCCTCTGCTTGGAGGAAGATGACCGCGCCGCCGTGATGCGCAGAGCGGATCGTGGCGATCATGCGCTTGACCATCTCCTGCGAGATGCGGCGTCCGAGCGTGGGATCGAGCACGGCCCACTTTTGGCTCGCGACCATGCTCTCACTTTGGTGGAGCGCGGCGATCTCGTCGCGATTGGTGATGAAGCGCTCCAGCAGCCACTTCGCGCCAAACACGTCCATCGACGGACCGCTCAGCTTGCCTCCGTGGAGCTCGCCTACGAGGTCGTCTCCACGCGCGACCGCGAGACGCCCCGCGCCGCTCGCGCGGATCACCAAGGCCTCGGTGAGCGCGACGGTGCCGGGTCCGCGACCTCCGTCCGCAGCTCGCAACCATCGGGGACCCGAGTGGAGCACGCCCCAAATCTCGAGCACGCCGCTCTCGCTCTGCCGCACTCCGATGAGCGAGCGGTGGTACTTGGCGGCGGGCGAGAGGCGGCGGAGCTCGTCTGGGTGAAACGCTCGCGGCGTGTCGAAGATCAACCGATGGATCCCATGCGGCGGACCCGCGTCGGGCGGGAACGCGTCGGGCGCGGCGAGCACCAGACGGAAGCTCACCGGACGCTCTTCGTCGCGGAGCAACGCCGCTTGATAGGCGACGCTCAACAGTTGCTCGAGCTGCAGTGGCGGAGGAAGCGCACCCCCCAGCACGGTCTGCGCGCCTTCGACGTGATCGAGGTCGCGCCAACGCTCGCGGACGAATGCGGCGAGGTCGGCCGGGTATGCGTACTCGCTCATGTCGGCTTTTTCATAGGCGAGCCACGCTCATGGCTCAACGGCTTCGCCCGCCGCGGTGATTCCGTGCGATGCTCCGACGCGATGCCCTACCGCGAGCTGCTCGGTCGCGTCGTGACGTTGCCGATCTTGCGCTTCGCAGGTCCTGGCGCGTTCTTGGCCGCAGATCCGAGCGAGCGGGGTGCGGGCGCGCCGACGATTTTGCTGCCAGGCGCCGAGGTGCCCGAGGGCGCCAAGGAAAGCCAGGAGCTCGACGTTTTCATCACGCTGGACTCCGAGGACCGCCCGCTCGCCACCGTCTTCATGCCCAAGCTGACGCTCGGCCAGGTCGCGTTCCTCCGCTGTACGTCGCTCGCACCGTTCGGAGCGTTCTTCGATTGGGGACTTCCGAAGGAGCTGCTCGTGCCGCACAAAGAGCAGACCCACGATCTGCTGATCGGAGACCGCCACCCCATCGGACTCTATGTCGATCACACGGGTCGCCTCGCCGGCACGATGCGCGTCACAGAGATGATGCGAGACAAGGGCGAGTTCAAAGAGGACGAGCGAGTGGACGGCGAGTGTTGGCGCAAAGACCCAGACATCGGCGTCTTCGTGATCGTCGAGAAGGCATTCGTCGGCTTGTTGCCCAGGAGCGAGCCTAACGCGCTCACGCGCGGAGAATCGGCCAGGTTTCGTGTCTCCAACGTGCTGCCAGACGGGCGCATCGAGCTATCGTTGCGGGGTCAAGCACACGAAGAGATCGAGAGCGACAGCAAGCGCGTGCTCGCAAGGTTGTCTGCGCCCGACGCGCCGCGCATGAGCGACAAGTCGAGCCCGGAGGAGATCCGAGAGACGTTCGGGTTGAGCAAGAAGGCGTGGAAGCGCGCCATTGGCCGCCTGTTGCGCGAGCGCGCAGTGACAATCGCCGATGACGGAATGATCTCCGTCTGCCCCTAAGACCGAGGGGCCGGCTTTTTCGCCACAGGCGGCAGTGGGGTCTGGCTCTCGCGGCGCTTTTTGAACTCTTCGTCCGTCGGACGTACGACGCCGATCGCGTCGAGGTCTCGGTCGTGCAGCGCGGCGGTGTGCTCCACCTCGTCTTGTCGCGCGCCGATGGCGGCACCGATGGCGGCTCCCATCGCTGCGCCCGCGGCCGCGCCGATCGGACCGGCGATCGCTCCGACGATACCGCCCGCCACCGCACCTGAAGCCGCGTCGATCAGCTCGGCCTCGAGGTGCGCGATTTTCTCGCTCTTCTTGATCTGCTCTTCGGGTGTTTTTTCGCGGCTCATACCCGCAAGATAGCACCGTGCATGCCATGCGCACCGTCCCGACGTTGGCCGCAAGGACCGTGATCTCGCCGCGCACATCTTGCGAGCCGACGAAGCGGATGCGTCAGGGGGCCGGGCTACCGTCGGCCTTCACTGCAAAGCGGAAGGCGAGATCGGGGCTGCCAGTGTTCATGTCGATCGCGTCGACTTGAATCGCCTTGTCCGGGCGCTGTGTGATGAGCCCGAAGCCGAACGCGCTGGCGTTGACGAGCGGCGCGCCGCCATTGCCGAAGAGCACCTCGTTCTGTGCTGGGCGCGAGTACGTGTGCTGGTGACCGACGATCAATAGCGTGAGCGGGTGCGTCGCCATGATCTGCTTGCTCGGCGTGACACCCGGCGCGGTGGTCGCGGTGTTGGACTCGTGCCTGATGACGAACGTGTAGGTGGTGCTCTGCGCGAGTGTCGTGTCGAGCCAATTCGCTTGCGTCGAGTCCCACGCGTTAGCGGCGACGAATACCAACTTCGCGGTCCACGAGGCGTCGATGGCGGCGACGTTGACCGAGTAGTACGGCTTGGTTTTCTGGATGGGGGCGAGCATCGTGTTGATGAACGCGGTGTAGTTGTTGGTGACGGTGCTCGCGCAGTTCGACGTGGTCGCACCCGTGCACTCGTGGTTGCCCATCGCGGGGAACTCGACGCCCGTGTACTTGCTTCGCGCCTGTGCGTAGAGCGCGAACTGCTTGGGCGCCTCGGCGCCGAACGACGACGAGAACTGATAGT
>ENA-OFCD01000655-OFCD01000655.1-metagenomes-genome-assembly--contig:-NODE-655-length-20796-cov-10.233740_pt1 | contig 20796 bp, 14 predicted proteins | sample MGYA00153392_OFCD01 | MGnify analysis MGYA00153392
CGACGCTACCGGTAGTGGTCAGAGTTTGCTGGTTTTTCTTATTGCAACAGAACCCCACGCCGCGGCCCGGACCTGCCAAGCGCGCCCTCGAGACACGCTTTTTCTTGCGGCGTGTAGATGGCAATGTTCCTTCTTCGGTACGGATTGTCGAGGCGCGATGCCGACATGTCGAGGCGGTGAGTGCATGCACCGCAACGGGGGTCTCGACCGGCATTGATCTGCATCAAAGGATGCGAGCGAGCGTCGCCTACAGTGTTACCACTCTAGACAATCGCCTGCAAGTGATTCGAGTCTGCCTGCGTTCGGGCCGACCTTGGTCTCGGTTCGACAATCCATGGAGGACGAAATGATTAAGAGACGCAATTTCATCAAGGCATCCACGTCGTTAGGCGCCGGTGCCTTGCTCGCAAACCCTTGGCAACCCATCTGGGCGTATTCGCAGAGCCAGGCACTCGCAAAGTTCGTCGCACCGATGCGCGACGTCACGGCAGGCGGTGTTCAGATCGCGGCGAGCGACCGCGCCGGCTTGAATGGAGCGCAGCACTATTCGCTGTCGCTCGAGCAGTTCTCCGATCAGTTGCACCCGAGTTTGCCGAACCCGACGCGGCTTTGGGGCTACCGGCCCAGCAACGTGTCCAGCGGGTCGGCCAAACACCTTGGCGGGATCATCGTCGCCAATCGCGGCACCGCGGTGCAGATCACCGTGACCAACGCGCTGCCGCCGACGCACATCATTCCGGTCGACAGGACCCTCACGGGGGCGGAGGTGGGACAACCCGAGAACCGGGCGACGATCCACCTGCATGGCGGACTGGTGCCCTGGGTCAGCGACGGCGGCCCGCATACGTGGTTCGATCCGAACGGCCGCTACGGCGCGAGTGCCGGTCTGGGCGGGGCCTCGTACAAGGTGATCAACTCCGCGCTGCTGCCGGGTCAAGCCGAGTATTACTACCCGAACCTCCAGGGCGCCCGCATGCTCTGGTACCACGATCACGCGATCGGCATCACCCGCATCAATGTGTATGCGGGGCTGGCCACGGCCTACGTGATCACCGACGCGTACGAGGCCTCGCTGACGGCAGCGTACAACCTTCCGGGCCCCCTCGATCTGCGAACGAAGTACCTCGTCTTCCAGGACAAGATCTTTGTCGACAGCGCGGCAGCGATGGCGCTCAAGGATCCGACCTGGTTCGCCAAGATGCCGAACTCGCGACAAGGCGACCTTTGGTACCCGCATGTGTACGAGCCGGCGCGCTGGAAGCTGGGCGCGGGCGGATTGCCGCTGCCACCGGTTTCGTGCATTCCGGAGTTCTTCGGCGACACGATCCTGGTCAACGGCACGGTCGCACCCTTCCTCGACGTGGAGCCGCGTCAGTACCGCTTCCGCATGCTCAATGCCTGCAACGCGCGCTTCCTCAACCCGCGCTTGGTCTATGCACAGGGCCCCACGGGGGTCGCGGCCACTGAAGCGAGCCCGAACGCCGCTGGTCCAGCGTTCATCCAGATTGGGACCGAAGGAGGGTTCCTGCCGGCACCGGCGATGGTCAATGGCCCGAAGCAGCCTTTGCTCCTCGTCGCACCGGGAGAGCGCGCCGACCTGATCGTCGATTTCCGGGCCGTGCCCGCCGGATCGATGCTCATCTTGTACAGCGACGCGCCGGCGCCGTTCCCGAAGGGCAGCGCGCTCAATGACTACTACCCGGGCAACCCCAAGACGCCGACGTCGACACCCGGCTTCACGTCGGCCACGCGCACGCTGTTGCAGATCAGAGTGAAGCCGCTGACGGGATTGGCGGATCCGGCGATCACGTTGCCGGTAACGGCCATGCAGAACCCGCTTGATGGCCCCTTCCTCGTCATCCAGGTGCCAGGAGTGCCGAACGCGCTGCCCACCGCCATCCCTGTCCGCCGCCTGACGTTGAACGAAGCATTCGACACCTACGGTCGCTTGATCCAGATGCTCGGAACCGACACGCCGCCGGTTCCACCCGTGGGCAACGCCGCGCCGGCGTTCGGGCGCGCGTATGACGCGCTTGCGACGGAAGTCGTCAATCGGGGGAGCACGGAGGTCTGGGAGATCGTCAACACCACCGCCGACACCCACCCGATGCATTTCCACTTGGTCAATGTGCAGGTACTGTCACGGCAGGCTTTCGCGCTCAAGGCATACGCCGGCGGCGTGCCGAACTACCAGGGCCCCCTAATGGCACCGGATCTGAACGAGCTGGGCTGGAAGGAGACGGTGCGCATGAACCCCGGTGAAGTGACGCGGGTGATCATGAGATTCGACCTTCCGGGGGTGCTGCCCTTCTCCGTGCCGCCCAGCCCGCGCACCAACGGAAACGAGTACGTGTGGCACTGCCACATCCTCGAGCACGAGGAGCACGACATGATGCGGCCGTTGATCGTGAACTGACCTCGAAAGGACCGCTGGGGAGCTCGGCCGGGCTCCCGGCTCTGTTGCGATAGTGCAGCCGGCTCCGGCAAGGCCTGGCGACTGCAGTGGATCAGAAAGCCAGCGAGTACAACTTGTCTGCTGCGGACGAGGCTCGATCTTTGATCGCGGCGAGCTGGCCCTTCTTGATCATGTGCATCGTCTCGATGCCGGCGATCACCGCGCGTACGCAGCGAAAGTTTTTGAACCCGAGCATCGGTCGCACGATGCGCTTGACGGCCCGGTGGTCCTGCTCGATCAGGTTGTTGAGATACTTCGATTGCCGCAGCTCGATTTCGGCTCCCGAGTCGCCGCGCAAGCCCTCGATGGCCGCCGTGTTGGCGCCGCTCTTGTCGATGGTGATCTTCTCGGGGATGCCGTGGCGGTCGATCGCGCGCTCGAAGAAACGCCGCGCAGCGGCGTAATCGCGGTGGGCGCAGAGCAGGAAGTCGATCGTGTGGCCAGCCTTGTCGACTGCACGGTAGAGGTACTTCCACTGCCCGCCGACCTTGACGTAGGTCTCGTCCATCCTCCAACTGGCACCCACGGTGCGCTTGCGCCGGCGCATCGCTGCGGCCAGGATCGGAAGCATCTTGATTGACCAGCGATGCACCGTCGTGTGATCGACGAGAACGCCGCGTTCGGCCATCATCTCCTCAACCTGGCGCAGGCTCAGCGGGTAGGCCGCGTACCAGCGAACGCACATCAGCATTACCTCGAACGGGTAGTGCAATCGCTTCATCACCTTGCGCATCGCTTCGTTCATCGTCTACTTCATGGGCTCCGTCATTTGGCTCACCTTAGCCAATACACCTTACTGCAACAGAACCCCGCAAAGTCACCTGCGACGAGGCACATCCCTGACAGCCGCCGCTCATGGTGATGAACAGCCCGGGGTAGCGCACCGCCAGCAGCGAAATTTTGCCCCCGTGCTATCTGTTGCCGCCCACTTCCAAGCTACGGCCGGGTTGCTGCATCACTTCGTCTGAAAGGCCAGTGCATGGCGACGTAGGTGGCCCCGTCTCACTGACTCGCCCTTAGCACGAGCACGGCATTGGTTCCACCGAAGGCGAACGAGTTCGACAGCATGATGTTCCCAGCCGCCCCCGGCCTGGCGCGCTGCGCGACGTAGTCGATATCGCATTCGGGGTCTGGCTGTTCGAGATGCATCGTCGGCAGTGCGATCCCGTGCTGCATCGCCAACAATGCCAGTACGCACTCGAGAGCCCCGGCAGCCCCAAGCAAATGCCCGTGAATCGCCTTCGTCGCGCTGACCGGAATTGCGCTAGCGCGAACCCCAAAAACGCTTTTGATCGCGGCCGTCTCGGCAGCGTCGTTGGCCAGGGTTCCGGTACCGTGGGCGTTGATCGAGTCGACTTCTTCGGCCGTGATGCCTGCGGACCGTAATGCCGCGCGCATCGCGGCAGCCTGGCCTTGGGCACTGGGACGGGCGATGTGCGAGGAATCGGTCGTGAGGCCATAGCCGATCAGTTCACCGTAAATCGTAGCGTTGCGCGCCATCGCCGCGTCCATCGATTCGAGAATCACGATGGCCGAGCCTTCGCCGAGCACCATGCCGGTTCGATTCTTCGAGAACGGCTTGCAGGACGTGCCCGGCGCCGCGAGGTCGCTGACCGCCAGCGTGTGCATCGCCTCCCATGCCTTCATCGAGCCCAGCGCGAGTGGCGCCTCCGAGCCGCCTGCGAAAGCCAGATCAACGGCTCCGCTCGCGACCCGGAGCCACGCTTCGCCGATCGCAACGCCGGAGGATGAACAAGCCGTCGAGTAGGTAAGGTTGGGGCCGGTCAAGCAGTGCTCGATGCCGATCCAGGCCGCAGGCGCGTTGTGCATGCCCTGGAGGATCAGCGTAGGTTTGATCCTGTCAGAAGCCTCCCCGTACAACGTCCGGTACCCGTCATCCATCGACGTGGTGCCAGCCATACCGGTGCCCAGAAAGACGCCGACCCGTTCGGGGTCGAAATTCGAGAGAGCCACGCGTGTGTCGGCGATGGCGCGCCGGGCTGCGATCACTGCGAACTGGGTCACTCGGTCGAACAGGCGTTGTTGTTGGACATCGAAGTGCTCGGCCGCATCGAATTGAACCGTCGCCGCCAATGGTGATCGCAGTCGGACCGTAGCCTCGCTGACGAAGGGCCGGATTGCTGACCGGCCAGCGCAGGCCGATTCAAAGACCTCGCCCGTGCTGTGGCCGAGCGGGGTCACCAGACCGATGCCGGTGACCGCCACGCACCTCATGGCAAGCTCCGTAAATCGCGCGCCGGCACCGCGTCGGCCGCGGGGGGCTCGCATTGCGCCGCGATCTGCTCATCGACGTAGCCCACGACGTCGCCAAAGGTCGCCAGGTCCAGCGGCACATCGGGCAGTTTCAGATGAAACTCGTCCTCGATGTTGAACAGCAATTCGGCGACGCCGATCGAATCGATGCCGATGTCCTCAAGACGCGCGTCGGGCGAGAGTCGGACTGGATCCACCTTGAAGTCCTTCACCAGCATGGCAATGATTCGAGCGGTGGTGGTCATGCGTCGTCTTCGATAAGGGCGTTCAACGGTGCGAAAGGACTTCCACGCAACTGCAGCCGGCGCGACTTGCCGCTCCACGCAGCGCCGATGCGCAGCAGTGACGGGAAGGCCTGCATAGAAGCCACGGCAAGCCGTATCGACAGCGGCCGCATGAAGAGTTGCGCATAGATCGCGGAGGCTCGCATGCGCGGCGCGAAGTTACGGTGCCATCCGCGTTCGTACCGAGCGTGCGCCGCTGCCAACGCCGTGGGCGTCGACGCGGCTGGCGAGAAATGACCGAGCGTTTGCACTAGCAGGGCAGCGGACTGGATGGCAATGCTGATGCCTTCGGCGACGATGGGGTGCGCTTCGGCAGCGGCGTTGCCAATCGCGAACACGCCGCCTCGGCCGAAGTCGTGGATGCCCGGCCGGATCGGACCCGCGCCGAGCCACTGGCCATCGCAATGAGCCGAGGCCAGGGCCGCTCGGACACCGTCGCATTGCGCAAAGATGTGCGCGAGCACCGCTTCGCCTGCGGAACGGCCCGGGTTCCGGGCGCGTGCAGCGTCTAGTTGGTCGCGACGGACGCAGCACGACAAGCTGATCCGGGCCGAACCGGTGTTGACCATGCCACCGTAGCCGCCGGGAAACGCGAGGAGCGGCATCAGGTCGTCGTCGAGCGCGCCGCCCAGGAACCGCGCTTTGAAGCCGAGGAGGTCCGATCCGGCGGCGGCCTCGCGCATCGGCTGCGTAGGCAACGGGCCGCGATCCCACGAGCCGTGAGCTGCGACGATCACCGGCGCTTCCAGCACGCAGCGTTCGCCCCGTTCGCGGTGATCGATCGTGCAGGCGTGTCGGCCGGCGCCGGACGCGAATGTCGCCACCGTCCAGGGCTGCCAGACAGTCACTCCTGCCGCGGAGGCACGGCGAAGCAAGACCGAGTCGAGCGCCTCTCGGCTCACGGCGCGCCCGTCATCGTGCGCGTTGCCGTCTGTAGGCATCGGCGCCGTGACCTTCGACCTGCCGGCGAACACCCCGACCCGCCGCACGATCGGCCCTGCGCTTCCTCGGAGCTCATCGCCTACCCCGAGCGCGTCGAGCAGCGGCCAAGTCGTCGCCGAAACGAACTCCCCGCACACCTTGCGACGCGGGAATGAGGCCTTCTCGACGATGGCCACACGCCACCCCGACTGCGCTAGCAGCAGCGCGGCGGTCGCACCTGCTGGCCCGCTGCCGACCACGATGGCATCGTATTGCGACGCCGGTGCGGCGCTCATGTCTTGCGCGCCAGCAAGCAGTGGCTGAAGAGGCCGGCCGAATACTCGCGCAGCGACCAGCCGTCGTGGGTCAGCCACTGCTTCGACAGTTCGCGGCCCCGGAAGCCGGCGTGAACGCTGAGCACCGCATCGGTACGGGTCACCGCTCCGGCGCCAATCAGGCCGACGAGGTGGCTGCCGATCAGCGCGGTGGTACTTCGGCGTGGCTCGCAGCAGAAGAACAGCGACGTGACCTCGGCGACCGCGCGGAACAGGCGGCTCAGCTCGGCGCCTTCGAAGTGGTGGACGAACAGGTTCGCGACGATGATGTCCCAGCTGCGTTCGCGATTGGCATCCAGCCAGTCGAAGACGTCGGCGACAGCGACCACGGGTTGCCAGCCAGTTGCGCGCAGACCCTGCAGCGTCGATTCGGCAACTGTGTCCTGGCGATCCAGCAAGGTCCAAGACACGCGCGGCCAATGTCTCGCATGCCGCTGTGCGAAGCGCAACGCCAATGACCCGTCGCCCGCGCCGAGCTCAAGAATTCGTAGCGGCGCAGGATTCGGCTCCACGCCGATTGCACGCGTCATGATCGAGAGCGTGCCCATGGCGACATGCAGACGGCGCAGGTCCCGCCGGGACCGGTGCGCGGCCGGGTCGGCGGCGTCAAGTGAGTCCAGCGCCTCGGGCGCCACATATCGCGGCATCTCGGATGAGTTGCTCATTCGGCCGACGCTCGACCGACCTTGAGCAAGGCACCGTGGCACGAAAATCCGGCGCCGAACGACGACATCCACCACCAGCCATCGGGTGCGTCATCGGCCAATGCCGCCTGGAGCACAAAATAGACAAACGCACTAGACAGGTTGCCGTATTCCCGAAGCATTTCTGCGCAGTAGCGAAGGTCGACCTTTGTCAGCTCGAACCGGGCTTCGATAGCCTGAAGCACGTCGCGACCGCCGGCGTGCATGATCCAAGTGCGTACGTCGGAAGGCAAGACACCGGCGCGGTCTAGCACCGTGTTCCGCACCGATAGTGCGCTGTCTGCTGCCAGAGCAGGAACCTCTCTGGTGAGAATATTGCGCAGCATGCCTGCGCGGCTCTCGAACTGGAGCGCTCGTCTGTGTTCGGGCACGACCAGGGAAGTGCTATCAGTCCACGCAATCGAACGTGATCCCAGGCCGGGCTCGAGTGACAACACAGCGGCACCCGCGCCGTCCCCGAAGAGGCAGGCGCTGATCAGGACGCCGGGATCGTCATCCAGGTACATCGTTGCACTGCTGATCTCGACGCAAACCGAGAGAACATGCCGGCAGTCGCCGCCCAGCAGCAAGGCACGGCCCATCTGCATGTTCGGCAGTGCCGCCGCGCATCCTTGACCGACCAGGTCATATGCTTGGACGTCGGGCCGGAGGCCGAGCCGTTCGACGACGTAGCCGGACAGGCCAGGACACAAATAACCCGTGCATGTGCTGACCACGACCGCATCGATATCGGCGGCTTGTAAACCGGCGCTCTTCATCGCCCGACCTGCAGCTTCCGCTGCAAGCGCGGGCGCAGTTCTAAGGAACCGCTCGCTCAAGGTGTCGGGGTTGATCTCGAAGACTTCTTCCAGTCTGTCCACCGACAGGCGACGCGCGTCGATCCCGTTGTCTCGCTGCAGCACCGTCCGCGCGATGACGTGTGACCGACGCGTCAACCGTCCGAACCAGCTTGAGGATTCGAACGCCGCCAAGCATTCCGCCTTCGTGAACCTGTTCGGCGGCACCGATGTCGCCACGCTTCGAATGAAGGTCTGCGCCGAACTCAACGACACTCTCCCGACGCACTGCTTGCAGCGGTAATCGGGACTTCGTCAAATGCGTATAAAAGGTAGGGCAAGCTGTCGAATGAGCGCGCACATTTCATGAACAATCGTGTCTTCAATCTGCAAACACGCATGTAGGACATAAGCGCGACTGGCGAGACATTGACGTGCCGAGTGCCGGGCGAATGGGCTGATGTGTCTCCGCGCACTCGCGCTATCCAAGTGCTCTTCTTCATCACCTCTCAACTACCCGGACGCTTTTCGTGGCAGGGAAATCATCGCTGGGCTGCCTGCTCCCGACGTTGACCGGCAGCTGCTACTGTGCGATCTGACGATCTGGTTCTGCCGCAGTAAGTCGCTTCGCGTAAGTTGAAGCGATGGACAAGAAGAAGATGAACGAGATGCTGCGACAGAACCACTATCTTTGCCAGAACTCCTCGACCGCCTTCATTCGCCGCCGCTTCTCGGTCGTGACGTAGACCGTCGTCGTCGCCAGCGACGCATGCCCCAGGTTCTGCTGCGCGATCTCGATCGGCATACCGCTCGCAATCGCGTGGCTCGCATGCGAATGCCGCATCCAATGCGTGCTGGCCTTCGCAAACCGCTCCGCGCCCCTCGCATCGCCTTGCCCTCGCAGCACGTCTCCACAGCCCGTAAAAAACGCCTTGATCTGGTCGTAGAACGTCGTCGCCGCAATTCCCTCACGCGGGTCGAACCGCTGGCCCGTGTTCAACCCCGGCGCACGCAACGCAGCGTCGCTCGCCTTGCCGAGCAGGAACGCGCCCTGGTTGCCGATGTCTTCGGGGTCGGGATCGAGCCCGCGCGATCTCAGGTACTTGGCCAGCTCGCCCACCACGTTGATCGGCAGCGGCACTTCGCGCTCCTTCTGTCCCTTGCCGATCACCCGCAGCATCCAGCCCTGCATCGGCTGATCGTCCGACGCATCGGCCGGGTACTCGACCCACTGCAGGTCATCGACCGTGGCCGCGACCACCTCCGACAACCGCAGGCCTGTGGCGTACAGCAGGTGCAGCCCGAAGGTCAGCCGCTGGTTCGCCGAGGTCGCCTGCAGCATCTTCAGTTGCGCTTCGATGAACCCCCACTGCGCCAGGCTGAAGCTCCTGCCAGCGTTGACCTTCGGCCCGGCGCTGCGCGGCACACCGACCGCCGACCACGGATTCCCCATCAGGTAGTTCTGATCGACCAGGAAGCCATAGAGGTTCTTCAGGATCGTGACCGCATGCCGCTGCGCCGACGCTGACAGCGGCCCCTCGAACGGCCGCCATAGCGGCGACCAGCGCTCGCGCCCACGGTCCCCACACCAGCGGCTGCGCGGCTGCGGGTCGGCCAGGAAGTCGCGGTACTCGATGCAGTCCTCGTTGCTCATCGAGGACAAGGCCTTGCCCTTGTGCGTGACCGCCCACAACAGGAAGCGCTCGGATTCCTTGCGGTAGGCGCGCTGGGTGTTCGACAGCGCTTGCAGCCAGTCGAGTCCCTGCTCGACGCCGGTGTCGCGCTGGCGGCGCCGCGCCTTCAGGTTGGCCTTTTGATCGGGGGTCAGGCCGTGCTTGGAGCGCAGCCAGGCGAGGATGGCCTGGTAGTCGTTGCCGGCCTTGAGCAGGCACTGCGCTTGGGGGCGTCGGTACAGGCCGCGGGTGCCGTCGAGCTCGGCCGGCACGATGAACTTTTCGAGGGGGCGAATGTCGCTGGCCGGGGCGACCACAGCCTGCAGCTCGTGCGCGTAAAGCTTGCTCCGCGGCAACGCTACGTGGCGTCCGAGTTGCAGCTCGATGCTGTGCCCGTGCGGGCTTCCAAGTTCCCGGAGCCACTCGACGATGCGCTGCGCCTTGCTCTCCCCCATCGCCTTGATGCCCGCGTACCAGCGGCGGCCGATGCCGTTGATGCGTTCGACCAACTGGGCCAGCGTGAAGATGTCGGCCGCCTCCAGATGATTGGCCAGCGCCGGGTTCAACCAAGCCGCGACGGCGTCGCCAGCGCGCGGCGATTGCGCGACCAGCCCTTCGAGCCAGCGCAGCGCGTCGAGCTGGCGTGCGATCAGCTTTGCCCGGCGCTTCTGGCGCGCGCTGGCCTTGCCGTACTCAGCTTCGAAGGCGGCGGTCTGTTCGGTCTCTGAGAACTCTTCGATGCCGCGCGACTCGGCGAACGCCTCCAGGCTCGGCAACTCGTGCGACCCATCGGCGATTTTCGAGATGTCGATGCGCACCAAGCGCGCCGTGCCGTGCCGGTCCTCGCGTTTCGCGGCGGCCGCGAATTCGTCGCGTATCCACGCGGTGGTCGAGCGCACCAGGCGCTGGTCGGTGCCCTCGCCTTCGACCCGCAGGTACCGGTCCCAGCTCGAGCGAACGTCGATGCCCTGCACCACGGCGCGCATGAACGCGAAGTGGCCGACGTGCAACTTGCGCCGGCGCGCGGCGCCCGCGCCGGCCAGCGCCGCTCGCCCCGCAAGGTCATCCATGGGCCGGCCTCCGATCACCTCAGGCCCGGGCTCAAGTGCGCCATTCGTCGCCTGGCACGATGCGGCGCATGAACTCGTCGAACATCGGCACGGTGAACGCCGTGTCCCCATGGCTGGGGCTCCAAATCATCCCCTTGACGATGAGAGAGCTGCGCACGGGGCCGAGCGAACTCACCTCGCGCTTCAAGCAGTCGGCTATTGCGCCGGAGCGGTGCGGGCCCGGCCCCAACTCGGCCATGGCTCGCAGATAGCGCTTTTCCTGAGGTGTCAGACGATCAAACCGAACCCGGAAGAAGCTTTCGTCGAGCGCCGCCACCGCGGTGGCCGTGGCTTGTTCAACGTCGTGCGTTTCGATCGGCGAGGCGTGCGCGGCCTCCCAACTGCGCTGCCCCCATTCCTGCAGGAAATACGGGTAGCAGCGCGTGTCCGCCAGAATCTTCTGCACGGCGCCGGCCGTGATTTTTGCGCCTTCGGCTTCAATGGGTTTAGTGATCGCCTTGGTCGCCGCCTCCGTGCTCAGCGGGCCAATCTCGGGGAACTCGAAAAGACGTTCGGCGTAGGACTTCGCATTGCCCATACGGCCACGCAACTGAGGCAGCCCGGCACCGACGAGAAGCACCGGAACCTGGCGCTGCGCGCACCGGTGCATCGCGGTGATGAGGGCCGCGAGTTGCACCTCGGGCACGTACTGCAGTTCGTCAATGAAGATCACCAACGCGGTCGAGGCCGCTTTCGCGGCGGCACCGGCACTCTCCAGCAGCGCCTGCAGATCGTGTTCGAGATCGCCGTTGTCTGCCAGGCCGGCTTCGGCGGCGTAGTCGAGCCCGACCTCGATGTCGCCATAGGCGACCTTCAGGCCCTGGGCGAAGCCCGCAAGTGCACGCAGGCCGCGGATGGCGAGGTCTTTTGCCTGCGCCGTCTTGCTCAGTCGCAGCAGCGCGACGCGGAGTTGCGGCGCCAGCAGTGCTGGCAGCGAACGATCCTCGGGGGCTTCAATCCGGATGGTGTGCACACCGGAGGCCTCGGCGTCGTCGCGCATCCGGTCCAGCAACACCGTCTTTCCAACCCCGCGAAGTCCAACCATCAAGACACTGCGGGCTGACCTTCCCGCCCGGGTTCGTTCGACCGCGACGCGCACAGCTTCGCGCAACTCGTCACGTCCGGCGAGCTCGGGCGGAGGTGATCCGGCGCCTGGGGCAAATGGGTTGGTGACTGGGTTCATCGGATGATCGTACGCTACTTAGTCGAGTTATGAAAACGACATAACTCTTATAAGTTAAGTACACATGAGCTGACACGAAGGCACTTTTCGTAGAGCGAAGCAAAGTCGTCACAGCCTTCGGCGCCCTTCTCCCCAGGTAGACCCCGCGCCTGAGTGACAACTTTCCCGTCGCACGAAGCGAAGCAGAGTTGTCAACTTCGAATAGACCGAAGCAAACCTGTCACTTCGTAGCTTTGCGGCTCGAGGTCACGCGTAAGGTGTTGATTCATGAAGGAATCTTCACCGAGATTTGTTGCTCCGATGAGCACACTGCGCCCGCGAGGTTCGAGGCTGCTGACGGCCTTCAGCCCCAAGCTCGGCCGGCCAGTCCGTGCCTTCGACTATGCCGCTTTCGAGCAGTGGGTTCGCCTCGAAGTGGACCCTGGCGTCATCGCGTTCTGTGAGCATCCATGTCGTGTCGGCGCCAATGACGACGGCCGACTGATCGACTTCTGGGTGGCCCACCATGGCCAGGAAGAAATGCTCGTTGTAGAGCGCGGGCAAGGGCCTGTGAAGCTTCCCGGGTTAGCCCAGGACGTGCCGCTTCGGCTGGTGCCGGCCGCTGAGCAAGCAGCCGCTGCGCTGTGGGTCTCGAACTGGATGCGCATGATCCCGGTCATCAACACGACCCGCGATGTGCAGCCCAAGTCCCTCATCAAGTCGGTGCTGAACCTGGTGCGCCAGCCGCTGGCGCTTTCCCTCATCGAGCACGAGCTCGCGGTCGGCGATCCCGCCGTCGTCCGCGGCACGATCTTCGAGCTGCTGCGCACCGGTCAGCTGATGGCCCCAAGCCTGCACACGCATGCCCTGTCGTTGCACACCCAGGTGGAGCCCGCCCCATGAAGGCCACTCGCACTGTGTCGCGCCCGGATACCTCAACCTGGCCTGAGTTCGATCCGGGCACGCTGACAGCGACGCAGCGCAAGACCTTCGACGCCCGTCGCCGGGCCATTGAGATGTTCGTAGTCGACACCAGCCTGACCGAGGTCGAAGCCCAGACGGGCATCAATCGCCGCCAGGTCTATCGATCACTCGAGAGTGCTGCCGCGCTGCACTCCGACGGGCGGCCATATGGCTGGCGCGCCCTGGTGCCGCACACCCGCGTCGGTGACTATCGCCGCATGGCCAAGGTGCGCCGTCATCCTGTCGGGCTTGGCACCGCCGGCGCCTTCGGTCTGTTGCTGGGAGTGCACCCTCCTCTTGCCCACTGGATCTCTGAGCAAGTCCGCGCCAAGCGGGTGTCGGTCGATCAGATCAGCACTGACGGCGGTCTGCGCCTGCGCGTGCGGTCCCTGACGAAGCTGCACCTGGGCTTCCTCGACCAGTGCCGGGCCTTGGGGCTGACCTCGGCCGACTACCCCTTCAACACCGACCACATGGGCATCCGGTCGCTGGCCTCAGCGGTGCGAGCGGCTTGCTTGCAAACCTTCGAGCGCGGTGCCCGGCTCGCTGGCGCCAGCCACCTCAAGGGCCTGCCAAGCGAGGCCCGCTCCGTGCCAGCCGCGCTGCAGGCCCTGGACGTGGTTGAGTTCGATGGCCACCGCCTGGACGTGCGGCTGAAGGTGGTGGTGCGCGACCCCCTGGGCTTCGAGCAGGAATTCGAGATCGAGCGCATCTGGCTGCTGGTCATCGTCGACGTCTGGAGCCGCGCCGTGCTGGGGTACCACGTCAGTCTGAACCGCGAATACTCTCGCTACGATGTGATCCGCACCATCGAGAACGCGCTGGCGCCGCATCGGTCGCGGCAGTTCACGCTGCCTGGCGTGGGGTACGGAGCCGCTGGCGGCTTCCCATCGGGCAAGCTGACGGAGTTGGGCTACGCCACCTGGCAATGGTTCAAGCTCGACAACGCCAAGGCCAACCTGGCCGGCGATGTGCAGTACGCCCTGGCCGACTTCATCGGCTGCCTCATCGACGCCGGCCCCGCGCACTCGCCTGACGACAGGCCCTACATCGAACGCTTCTTCGGCACCGTGGCCAGCAGCCTGTCCAGCCGGCTGCCCGGCTACACCGGTACCAATGCCCGAGATATCCGCAGGGCGCTGGCCGACCCCAAGGGCAATCTGCGCCTGTACGTCTCGCTCAACGAGCTCGAAGACCTGCTCGAGGCCTCGCTGGCCCAGTACAACGCCACGGCGCACAACGGCCTGAACGGCCGCACGCCGCTCGAAGCGGTCGAGCACTCGGTGCGCGGGCGCGGCGCCATGCTCAACTGGCTGCCCGCGGCCAAGCGGCGCACGCTGTGCCTGATGCACACGCCGCACACCTCCACCGTGCGCGGCTACCTTGACCAGGGCCAGCGGCCGCACGTCAACTTCCATGGCGTGCGGTACACGAACACGCTTCTGGCCAGCACCGCTTTGCTGCTCGGCAAGAAGCTGCGTCTGTACTACAACAGCCAGGATCTGCGCACCGTGCGGGCGTTCGCCGACGACGGTGCCGAGATCGGCGTGCTCAAGGCACAGGGCGCATGGGGCGAGATCGTGCACGACCTCAAGCTGCGCCAGGAGGTGGTTCGGCTGCGCGGGCGCAAGCACCTTGCAAGCGCCATGAACCACGAGGGCCTGACCCAGTTCATCGAGGACAAGCTGGCCAAGGCCAAGCGCAGCCGGCGCGGTGCCAGCGAGCTGACCCAGGCCCTTCGTGCGCTGGCCGTCGCGCCGACCAGCGTCTCACCGCCCGCACCGCCAACGGCGCCGGCCGATCCGGTGTCGTCGGCCCCACCGTCAGCGACCGCGCGCGTGAAGCCCCGCCGGCTGTCCATCCCCTCGGGCTACGTCGGCAGCCTGCCCTGAACGGAGCCTCACCATGACACGGCCCACCCAACGCGACAGCAGCGACAGGCGCCCCATCGCCCGCGACCTCCATCCCCTGGAGGTTGGCAACTACCGCATCGGCACGCCGGCCATCGAGGCCTTCTACGAACTCGTCAAGAGTTGCATGGACCACAAGATCACCGGCGCGCTGATCTACGGGCCCTCGCGGATCGGCAAGACTCGGGCGATTGAGTACCTGCGCCTGGCGATGGCGCAGAACTTTGCCAAGGTCACGACCTATCACGTGCAGGCCGAGCACAAGCCCAAGCATGCCGAGGGGCCGTTCTTCACGAGCCTGCTGGAGGCCGTCGGCTGCCCCGAGCCGGACAAGGGGAGCAATCCGTCCAAGCGCCTGAAGCTGATCGACCGGATCAAGGATGCCTGCGCCCGCAATGGCAGCGGCGTCGTGGCGATGTTCTTCGACGAGGCGCAGCGCTACGGCGAGAACGAGTACGAGTGGCTGCGTGACGTGCACGACCACCTGGACCGCATCAACATCCGGCTGTTCACCTTCCTCATCGGGCAGGAGGAACTGCATGCCGTGAAGACGGCGTTTCAGCAGGCGCGCAAGACGCAGATCGTCGCGCGGCTGATGGTCGAGGAGCTGCGCTTCCATGGCCTGCGCGATCCGGCCGACACGGCCACCTGCCTGGACAGCTACGACACGACGTGTTTTCCGCGCGGCACCGACTGGAGCTTCACGCGCTTCTTCATCCCGAACGCGGTGCGCTTGGGGTACCGGCTGGCGCACGACGCGCAGCTATTGTGGAACGCCTTCGAGGCGGTGCACAACAAGAACGGCCTGCCAGGTGAGCTGGAGATCCCGATGGAGTCTTTCGCACGGGCCGTGGAGATCATGCTCAAAAGTTGCTGGGATGCCGACGCGAAGAACGAGCGACCCGACCACGGCCGCTGGGTCGCCGCGGTCAAGGCATGTGGCTACGTGCAGGCGCGTCTAGCGGTGCGCAAGGAAATGGCGGTGGCGGCGGGCGGTGCCCTGGAGATGGCGTAGCCTGGCAGCGTCACAGTCGGACTCCTGGCCGTGCTGCCGATCCTGACCTTTGACGAGGCGCGGCTGAGCCCGTCGCACGGGTACATCTTCAATCGCCGGTGGCTCTGCCCCCACGAGACCATTCTGGGTATCGCATGGAAGCTCGCGCGCATGAATGCACTGCCAGGCCACATCGTGGTCAAGCAGCTTGCGCTGCGGCCGATCGACCCCTACGAAGGAATTCCGCCCACCGACACCCACGTTGCCGTGTCACTGCTGGCCCGGACCTTCGCCATTCCCAGGAAGGCATTGACGGATGGTCTGCACAGGGCTGCCGACGGGCAGCAGATGCATGACCACGTTCGGTTCTGCACCGCGTGCATGGCTCTGGCGTATCACGGCGTGATGCATCAGCGCGTCGGCGCGAGTCGCTGCCCCTGGCACGGCGTCGCACTCGAAGAACATTGCCGCGGCTGCGGCGTATCTGCGCTGTACCGGCTCAACGCAAGGCTGCTCGGTTCGCCGTTTCGCTGTGCCGAATGCCGCCGGCCCTATGCGGGTTGGCGGGCCAGGCTGACACCACAAACGGCACCGCCGGAACTGCGCCGCGCCATCACACGGGCGCGCTGCGGCGCCTGAACTCACCGGCACCAACAGCACCGCTCACGCAGTCACGAACGAGGTGACAAATTTGCTTCGCTGCGATGGCGTCAGATGCAAAGTGACAGCTTTGCTTCGCAACCCTTGGGAACCCGCGTCGTTGCTGGGGTATGGCCCACCGGTCGTCGTCGTCAATGGTGGAGTGACAACTTTAGTCTCACAACTGTGACGACTTTGCTTCGGTCTACGCGTCGCGAAACGTCGCTGCCGGCCGTTTTTGAGCCGACGGGGCCATCAATTGGCCTACGGCGGGCAGAAAGACGACTTGGGCAATACGCCTTCTTGCCGCGATTGCAGGCACCAGCTCGAAACGTTGACTGGACCGGGGAAGCTACCCGGATATGGCGTTGGACCGCTAATCTTGTCGTCTGTCAGGATTGAAGTGTTGTTTTCGTCGACAAAAACCATGGCGCCGAGCTTCGCGTCTGGTGGACTCATCATTGCATTGAAGCCATAGGGCAAGGGCGCCGGTGTTTCTATGCTGGAGCCGTTCGCGCACCGGATCGTAAAGCCATTGAGATTTGTGTTTTCCGCGTACGTGAACTGGTTGGGATTCGACCTTTCCAGGTTAGAGAAAACGGTGAACTCTGACTTTGGCGTCTGGAGATCGGGCGGCGTATTTGCGCGGTCGGTGCTGAAGTTTCCGGCGCAGCCGATACGGCCGTGAATGGAATTGATCTCGTCCCCGGCGACCGGCTTGAAATTGACACCCGGCATTTGCAAGGTCGTCCTTCCGGCGTGGCTGAACAAATAATTGAACGTCGGCGCGCCCGCAAAAATGCCGCTCAGCCTGGTCCTGACGAAGAAATCATTGGCGGCGTCTTTGATCGTGATGGTTCCAGTACCGGAACCGGCGAACTCATGGCAAGGTGCGCGAGACATGACGAAGGTCGAGGGGAGCCCTCCCGCCTTTCCATCCGGGGCATCCATCTGCAGTGGGCCAAGCGCGTTTGTGTCCAGTTCCGCTTCCCCACGAGCGTTCGAAAAATTGCCGTTGCTATGGATCAGGATGATTTTCAGGACCTTCTCCGCCGAGCTTTGACGACAAAAGAAGCGGGACGGAACGTTGGTCCAATCCTCCCTACGCCAAATTCCCCCGATGTTGATGAAGGCTTGCAGGGATCTGCCCTTGGCTTCGTTCGAGTTGGGAAAGACAGCGGACCACGTCTTACCCAGGTTCAGCGATTTCGGCGGCGTGTATCGCCCATCTTCGTAGATGTAATCTTGCAGTTCGAGGGCATAGGTATACCCATTGTAAAACGCGAGCGAAGCAATGTCGGGGGCGTCAGCGGGCGCGCTTGGCGCGCTGGTGAAGTCGAAGGTCTCATAGTAGGCCGACAATTCGCTTAAGCATGGGAACGGCGTTACCGAAGCCGGGCCCGGCGCGCGGCATAGCACCGAGGAAGGCGGGGCTTCCAGGGAGAGGGCGACCTGTTTCTCGGCGTATTTAGGCAAAGCGGGAACAACGCGTGGCACCACTTCCGGTTCAAAACCGATGGGCACGTCGATATCGGAGAACCTCAAATTTTCGTCGAGCTTGAGCATGGCCACCGTGAAGTCGTTGAACGTTTTGGTCAGGCCTCTCGGCAGTGAGGCATCGACCAGACCAAGAACATCGAGCGAAGCGGTGTTTTGCGACGCGATGGCCTCGTAAATTGACTTGATCGTTCCATCGTTGCCATAGCCACTCCCGTTTTTCTCCGTCACCTTGCTGACAAATTGGAAAAATACGTAGCTTCCGTACAGTTTTTGTATGGGATCTTGCGACCAGAGTGGACTGCTGGGACTATCGACAAAGAGGCGCAAATAGCCGTCGCCATTTTTTCGGTTGCTGCGATTCAATCCTTCCGACCATTGCGCGGTGGACTCCCGCAGCCACCGAAGCGCGGTCTGATCGGTCGCGGAAACGTAGTACATGTTCCGGTAGGTCAGCTGAACGGTGTGCATGTACTCGTGCACGACCGTGTCTTGGAAGGCCTCGGTACTCTCCGGCGTGCGCCTCAATAGAAGAAACGATGCGAACGGCGATGTGGTGAGAATCTCGTCGAAGTCGTTCGTGGTGCCCAAGTTGCCTGCAAGGTCGGTATACGCAGCGTCAACCAGGTAGATGTCGACTCGATCGTCGCCACCGTGACAACCCGAGATGTTCGTGTCGTCCGCGAGCGGGGTGTGAAAGCCCAGCGAGGCCAGTTTTGCGTACGCTCGCTCAGCGGCTACGGAGGCGGTGAGGGATAGATCTTCGTCCTGCGGCCGTTCGTACCAAACCTTGAAATGCTCGGAATTCGTCGATTTCCAGTTGCCAAAGATTTGAAGGCATGTCTTTGGTGGCTTCGCCAAGGGGCTTTTCTTGGCGGTGCTCACCGGCACTTTGCCCTGCACCCGCAGTGCATACCAGCTGTTGTCATAAATCGGCGGGATGAGATAGGGCTGCAGAACGGCTTGCTCCTCGCTCGGCATCGAGCCGAGCGCCCTCGCCAGCTCGATCAGTACATCGCTTTCCCGCGGGCCAGGAATATTGCCAGTGAGCGCGAATGGCAGCCGCGGATCGCGAAAGGCGGCGAACACGCGATATTTCAAGGCTGTGTTCGCGTCGATCGTTCCCTTAGACAAAGAAGACTGAATCAGCGCTTCTGTCGAGATCGGCGCTGCCACGCGCACGAGCACCGGGGTGCTGTTGACGGCGCCGATCGAAGCGATGAGCGTTCCTTCACCATCGGCGATGCCTTGGGCCACACTGCCGACGACGACAACGCTGGCCGGATTCGACGATTGCCAAGTGACCGCAGCCTCGACGCGGTTGCCTTGCGGGTCGAACACCGCGTAGGTCAGTTCGGCCTTGGCATCGACGGCCAAGCTGAGCGTCGACGGCGTCACTTCGATCCTCGCCACCTCTGGCCCGGCTGCGCCAACCGGGCCGGCATCGCCGCTGCCGCCGCCGCAGCTCGCCTGCAGCAAGCCCAACGAGATCGACAGCAGTGCGAGAAAGCGTTGAGAAGCATTCATTGACGGGCTCCAGTTGGCCATGCGCACGGCAAGTTCGACACGGGCCTACCGCCCTTTGGTGACGAACACGTCGGTACAGAACTCCGCGGCGAGGCAGCCGAGGTTGAGGCCGCTGTCGGGCACACGCCCGACGCGGGTTGCGCCCGCCAGGTAGTAGCTGCCGCTCCGGTCATACAGCCCTTGCTGCTGTGCATCGCGGTCGGCGCTGATCGCAAGAAGGCGAGGGGCGCGGATCGACCCGTTCGCAGGGAAGTCTTGAAAGAAGGCCCCGGACTGCTCCGGAAAGGTCGGGTCGCTGGAGCCGAAGTTCAACGTGCCGAAGTACGACAAGCCCAGGCTGCCGCTCGGCGAGTAACCCATCGCACCTGTGGCTTCGATCGCGAACGTCCCGGGTAGGGAGGCGCTGAACAATTGGGTGCCACTTTTTGAGAACTTGAGGAGCTGCCCCTGGCGGGCCGGCCCGCCCAGCACCGTGAACGAGGCGACCGAGGTGTTACCCTCCGCATCGAGCGTCATTTCTAATCCTTGGGGAACCAAAGATGGGACGACATCTACGCTCCATAGCAAGGCACCGTTGGTCCCATTGACCTTGAGCAGCCGGACGCAACTCGCGGCGTTGCCGCAGTGCGCCGGATCTCGGTAAAAGTTGTCTTGGGCGTAGGCCAGCGCCAAGAGATTGCCGTCACGGTCCACCGCGGTGCGTCGCATCACCGCGGGCGCCTGACCGTTACTGACGGGGAGGTTAAGTGGCGCGGCCCACAGCAAGGCGCCGGTCGGGGACAGTTTGGCGACGAAGGGGCCGCTGAGATTGAGCCGGGGATCGATGGCGCTGCCGAAGCCGGAGATGCCTCCCGCGATGAGCACCTCGCCCGCAGCGGTCACGCCCACACCGTTGACGAACCCATCGGGGCCGGCGGGCAGCCCGAAGGTGGTCGCCCAGATCTCTCTCAGCGCCAATGTCGCGGCGGCGGGCGTGGCGCCTCCCAACGATTCTTCGACCACCATCACCCAGCCTTGAGTGGCGTCGGCCGGTGTTGCGGTGAAGGTGCCGTGAAAGACGTGCCGCCCGTTGCCGAGGCTGAGCATCGGGCCGACCCGGAGGACGCTGGGCATCGGCGTCGGGATCACAGAAGGAAGCGGCCACAAGAGGTTGCCGCGGAGGGCACCGGTGCTGTCGTACGAGACGAATCGGATCGGTTGTTCCACACCGACTTGATTGCCTTCGGCACCCGGCGTGTAGGTCCGGATCAGCATGTTAAAACGGCCGGCGCCATCGACGCTCGACCCGAGCTTGGCGAGTGCGCCACCGCCGACCTGGCGTGTCCACGTGCTGATGGCGGGCACGGTGTTGATCAGCTGAACCACGACGACGGTCACGGTTCCGGTGACGGAGATATCCAAGCCCGGACAACCGATCACGAACGCATCCCGACCGTCGCCGTACTCCGGGGTGACGATGTGAACGGCGCCATTCGGGCACTGAATCAAAGCCCGCCGAGATGTCGTGACGGTCGCTGGGGGCGGCACGGCGAGGGGCTTGGCTTGCGGCCGGACGCTGGCGGGGGCGAGCGGG
>ENA-OFCD01000656-OFCD01000656.1-metagenomes-genome-assembly--contig:-NODE-656-length-20779-cov-3.317796_pt1 | contig 20779 bp, 19 predicted proteins | sample MGYA00153392_OFCD01 | MGnify analysis MGYA00153392
TGTCGATCCACGGGATCAGGCTGCCGCCCAGCGGAACGCCGAAGTTTGCGGTCTCGGCGTCGGTCAAATCACGCTGCTTGTCGGCAAGGCGCCGATCGATTTCGAGAATCGCCGACTTTGGATCGGCGAGCAGCTCGCGCACCTCGGCGTGAAGCGTGCCGTACTGCGTCAGCAACTCGCGCATGTGCTGCGCGCCGCCACCCGAGGCTGCCTGGTAGGAGGAGACGACGAGCTCAGTGAGACCCCACCCGGCGTGGAGGGCGCCGAGCGCGTCGGTCATGGTCAGCGTAGTGCAGTTGGGGTTGCTGATGATTCCCTTGGGCCGGTTACGGACCTGCGCGGGGTTGACCTCGGGCACGACCAGCGGCACGTCGGGGTCCATCCGGAAAGCACCGGAGTTGTCGACTGCGACAACACCGTGCGACACCGCGATCGGGGCCCACTTCGCCGAGATCTCGTCAGGCACGTCGAACATCGCGACGTCGACCCCGTCGAAGACCTCAGGGGTGAGCGCCTGGACCACAAGTTCCTCGCCCCTGACCTTGAGAACCTTGCCGGCGGAACGCTCGGAGGCAACCAGGCGGATCTCTCCCCAGACGTCCTCACGCTGGCTCAGGATGCTGAGCATGACGGTGCCGACTGCCCCGGTCGCGCCGACGACGGCCAGCGTTGGCTTGCGAGTGCTCATCGTCCGGTACCTCCGTAGACCACGGCTTCGCCATTGGCCGAGTCAAGGCCAAAGGCCGTATGCACCGCGCGAACGGCGTCGTCGAGCTGGTCGTCCCGGGTAACGACCGAGACGCGGATCTCCGAGGTGGAGATCATCTCGATGTTGATACCCGCGTTAGCGAGCGCCTTGAAGAACGTTGCGGACACGCCAGGGTGCGAGCGCATGCCGGCACCGACGAGCGAGAGCTTGCCGATGTGGTCGTCGTACAGCAGAGAGGCGAAGCCGACCTTGGGCTGGATGCGCTTGAGCGCCTGGACGCCGACCTGGCCGTCGGTCTGGGGCAACGTGAAGGAGATGTCGGTCAAACCTGTCTCCACCGCCGAGACGTTCTGCACGATCATGTCGATGTTGACCTCGGCGTCGGCCACCGCGCGGAAGATCGCCGCCGCCTCGCCGGGCTTGTCCGGAACCCCGACCACGGTGACCCGCGCCTCGGAGAGGTCGTGCGCGACCCCGCTGATGATGGCCTGCTCCACGTCGCTACCTCCGGTGATCGTCGTACCTGGCTTGCTCGAGAACGAGGACCGCACCACCAGCCGGACGTCGTAGCGGCGGGCGTACTCCACGCACCGCAGGTGCAGGATCTTGGCGCCGCAGGCCGCCATCTCGAGCATCTCCTCGTACGACAGGCGGGTGAGCTGGCGGGCGTTCGGAACGATCCGCGGGTCGGCGGAGAAGACGCCGTCGACGTCGGTGTAGATCTCGCAGACCTCGGCGCCGAGGGCCGCGGCGAGCGCCACCGCGGTGGTGTCCGAACCGCCCCGCCCAAGCGTGGTGATGTCTTTACTGTCCTGCGAAACCCCTTGGAAGCCGGCCACGATCGCGATGTGGCCCTTGTCCAGCGCCTCGGAGATACGGCCCGGGGTCACATCGATGATCCGCGCCTTGCCGTGCACCGAGTCGGTGATCACCCCGGCCTGGCTGCCGGTGAAGGACCGGGCCGACAGCCCGAGCGACTGGATCGCCATGGCAAGCAGCGCCATCGAGATCCGCTCGCCGGCCGTGAGCAGCATGTCGAGCTCACGGCCCGGGGGCAGCGGCGACACCTGCTGCGCGAGCGCCAACAGGTCGTCGGTCGTGTCGCCCATGGCGCTCACGACGACGCACACGTCGTGCCCGGCCTTGCGGGTAGCGACGATCCGCTCAGCCACCCGCTTGATGCGTTCCGCATCGGACACCGACGATCCGCCGTACTTCTGCACGACCAATCCCATCGGCTCAGCCTACCGGCGCGGGCACGCCAGTCGGGCTGCGCAGCAACAGGCCGGCCGCGCGCTCACCCGTCGTACCCCGCCAACTGGCTGCGTTGCACCGGTCCGCTTGGCGACGGTGGCGAGGGCGCCCGGGTTAGGAACGCCCACGGTCCGCGCAGGTGGCGTCACAGCCGTCCGCGTCGCCGATTGGCACGTGGCCGGGCTGTCGAGGGTGCTGCCCCTGACGTGGGGCAGGTTGCGGCCCGGCTTGCCGCCGCCGCCGAAGAGCTGCTTGAGCTGCTGGGGCGTCAAACCCTTGCCTCCCCCCGGTGCGTTGCCGAGCATGCCGCTCTCCTTTGCCGGCAGCGCGCTCGGATCCAGGCGTCGCAAGCGATCGTCCGTGAGCTCCTGCAGGTACGGCAGCGGATGATTCTGTCCCGGCTCGTTCAAGCGCTCGTGCAGCGCCTTGAGAAGCTCTTTCGCCTTCGCGACATCGCCCTTCTGCTCGGCGACGCGCGCTTGGTGATACATGCCGAGCTCCTTGAAGCCGACCACGTCGGTGTTCTCGAGCGCTTTGAACTCGGTCACTGCCTCGTCCAGGTACTTGTCCCTCTCGGCGGGCGTAATTTGCGCCTTTTGCTCGTAAGCAAAGCCGAGACCCTCGAGCGCGCGGCCCATGACCTCACCGTCGGCCTTGGCGAGCGGAGAGTCCTTTGCGTCGCTGAACGCCGTCACGGCGCCGTCGGTCTCTCGCTTGTCCAGCAAGAGCGAGCCCTCACCGAGCCGCGCCAACGTCGCCGCGCCCGTGGCCGGATATTTCGACCTCACCTCGCGGTACTTCGCCAGCGCCGATTCTCGCCGCTCGTCGTACGTCTTGAACGACAGCCCCGGATCGATCGGCTTGTCTGGATCGTCCTTGGGCGGGTCCCCGATGCGCGCCATCTCGTCGGCAACCGCTTGCGCCAAGGCCACGGACGCATCGAGCGACTTCTGCCGCTGCATGTACGCGTAGCCGAACCAGCCGAGCGCGACGACCACGACGAAGCCGACGACACCCCACACGGACTTTTGGTGCGCCTTGGCCCACTCTTCGGCGCGCATGGCACGCTCGACGGTTGGCTCCGCGGCCTCGATGGCGGTCGCGACCTCGCGCTTAGGGCGGGCCTTCGTGCCGATCTTCTCGAGTCGCTTGCTGGCGGACTTCTCGAGCCCGCTCATCTTGCCGCGCTCGGCCCTCTTCCGCACCGCGAGCTTGGCCTCTTCTGAGGCCGCGATGGCGGCGATCTCGTCATCGTCATCGCCGAGCGCAGCGACGCGACGCGCGATGGCCTCTGGGGAAGCGGCGTCTTCTTCCTCGGGCTCTCCTTCTTCCTCTTCGCCCTCGTCCGGAGACTTCTCTTCGGAAGAATCATTGTCGTCAGAAGCGTCCGCGGCGTCCTTTTTCTTGGACGTCTCGTCGTCGGAGGTTTTCTCTTCAGAAGAAGATTTTTCGTCGTCCTCGGAGGGGGCCTTGTCGTCTTTTTTGTCTTCTTCGTCCGGCACGGCGGGCACCTTAGTAGAAGCCGCCATCCGGGGCCAGCGCTCGTGTGGGCCGGGTTCGGGTGGCCCAGATGGCCGTCGCCGGGCTTGGGGAGGACACCTCCAGCTCCTCTCGCGAGGTCTCCGACTCGAACATGCTTACGTTGCCGGAGCGGACACGCGGTGACAGCGCCACGCCGTCGAGGACAAGCGGGCCTGCCGTGTCTTGCTCCACGAGAACGACCACCCTGCCCAGCCCTGGCCCCACGCGCAGCTTCTCGTGCAGCGGCTTTCCGGCCGCGGGAATCGCCCCGCCCGCGCGCGGCTCGAGCGCGCCGGCTTCACGCAGGATCGTCACGGCCTCGAGCATGGGGTCTACGGAGATGGCGTACTTCGCGAGCCCGATGGCAAGTTCGCCCTTGGCCCCGAGCGCACCGAGCGCCCGCGCCTCGTGTAGCCGCGTCGACGCTTGCGCCTCTTGGTCGAGCGCGCTCACGAGGTCGGGCACGGCAGCTCGATCACCGATCGCGCCGAGAGCGTCAGCGACGTAGGCCCGCAGCCGCAGCGCCGCTCCGTCCGTACGATGGATCGCGAACGCGAGATCTGGCACGGCGGCGTTCGCCTTCAAGCGGCCGAGCGCGGCCACGATGTCTCGCGCGGTGGTGAGCTCCACGAGCAGTTGGTCTCGCGCGATGCGCCTGTACCACTCGACGAGATCCGGGATCGCTCGCTTGTCGCCGTGGTCCGCAAACGCTAGCGCCGCGAGCTTGCGGTCATCGAAATCCTGCGAGCGCAGCAGCGACTCCGCTTGCAGAGACGGCACCTCACCCGCTCGTACGAGCGCCAGCGCCACCCAGTGCTTCACGTGCTCGTCCTCTTCGCGATCGAGCGAACGCCGCAGCTCAGGGACGACGCCGCGACCGTGCAGCGCGTACAAGACGGTCGCCGCTCGCCGACGTATCTCGACGTTCGCGTCGTCCAGCAACGTGGCCACCTCTGGCGCGGCGCCGACGTCTCCTTGCATGCCTAGCCGCAGCGCCTCCGGCAGCTTCACGCCCCCCTGCCCTTCGAACTTGCCGTGCGCGTGCGCCACTCCCACGAGCTCGGCCCGCATGGATTTGGCCTTGTCCGGCCATGTGCGTGACGTGTCATGCATCTCCGCGCCGTCCACCGAGACGTCGTACATGGCGCACGCGCCAGAGCGTTTGTCGCAGACGAGCCGATCGCTGTTCTCCGCGTAGAGCTCGTAGTCGTCGGTCTCCGCGAAGGCCAACCCCTTGTCCTTGGTCTCGGGATGCGCGAGGAGAAGTCCCAAGTCTCGCCCACGCAAGCGCGCCGGTTGGGGGATGCCGAGCGCCGAGAGCGTCGTCGGCAGAAGATCGATCGTCTGCACGGGAGCGCGCACGCGCGCGTTCACCGCCACGCCAGGCCCCACGATCACGAGCGGCACGCGCACCTGCTCCTCGTAGACCGTGGTGCCGTGATAGCGCCCGCCGTGCTCGCCGAACTCCTCGCCATGGTCTGCCGTCACGATGACCACCGCGTCCGGACGCCGCGCGCGCACGATCGCGACGACCTGCCCGATGCCGTCGTCCGCCGCCGCGATCTCGCTGTCGTACGCGTCCTTCTCGGTGTCGCCGAACGCGTGCTCCGCGTGGGTGACGTACGGCTCGTGGGGCTCGAAGAAGTGCACCCACAAGAACACGGGATGATCGGTGGGTGTATGTTGCAAGTACTCCGCGACTTGCGCCGCCCGCAGCGCCGGATCCGCGAACTCCTCCTTCCGATACTCGAAGTCGAGCCCGTCGCGGCGAAAGCGCTCGAAGCGATCTGTGTCGATGAAGAACACGGCCGGCGGATAGAACGCGGCCGTCTTGTAGTCATAGCGACGAAGCTGTGCGGCCCATGTCTCCGAGTCTTGCCCGAGACCCAATGCGAGCAGCGGCCGCATGTACTTGCCGGTCATCATCGACGTGACCGAGTAGGACGTGTGCGGCGTCGGACAATACGCGTCCTCGAACGTCGTGCCCTCTAAGGCGAGCGCGTCGAGGTGCGGGGTCGTCGGGCGCGCGTAGCCGTAGGCGCCGACGTGATCGGCTCGCAACGCGTCCACCGAGATCAAGACGACGTCGCGGCCGGTCCAGTCGAGCGCGCGCTGCACCTCGGCGTTGGTCGTCGTCGCGACGCCTTCGTCTTCCGGCGGCGGAGGCGCGAGAAAGGACGCGACCCGCAGACCGCGACTGAGGACCGGCGCGTGGTCGCCCATGATCATGCGCAGGTTGCCGTAGTTCGCCAAACGAGGCGCGGCGAACGGCGCCCAACCCACCGACGCGATCGCGATCGCGAGACCGAACAACGGCGCGCGGCCCAGCTTGCTCTCGTACAGGAGGGCGAACAAGCCGGAAGCGCACAGCGTGATCAACAGGAGCGCGAAGTGGAACGTCGGATACAGGCGCGGGAGCACCCAAGCGTCCGCGGCCCACGAAATAGCGGCGATCGCGAGCAGCAGCGGCGCTCGTTGACGAGTCAACCGTGGCAGAGACACGGACAAGACGACCGCCCCCACTGACGCGAGCAGCGCGATCATCGGAGCGCGCAGCGCCCAGGACGCGAAGTGACGACCGAACGTGATCCCGTAGCCGAGCGCGGCCCCCGAGAGACCGCCAACGACACGAAGTAAGCCGCGCGAGTCCCGGAACGAAGACAAAAGGACGACGAATGGCGCCACCAAGAGCAGCGCCGCGAGAGTGATCGGCATCGCACACGTGCGCGATGGCCAAAGCTCCCACGAGCCGGAGAAGTAGTCTCGATAGACCACCGATACGATGAGGTGCTCAATCGCGAGCAGCGCAAGCCACGCGAGGAGGACCGCGCCGACGCGTCGGGCAATACCGAAGGCGGGCACGGGCTCGGGCACGTTTACGGGAGGTTTGGGTGGTCGGATGCGCTCAGTCGATCACGATGTGCTTCAGCTTCATCTGCACGTCGCTCGACCAGTGGTTGTGGAACGCGCGCACGCAGGTGGACAGGTAGCGGTCGTACTCGTCGAAGGTCTTGTCGCCGTACTGGGCGCGAATGTCCTTCTCGTGGAGCTTCATGCGACGCAGCCACTCGCCGGTGGTCTTGCCGTAGTGCGTGCGTCGCGTCTTCAGCTCGAGGATCTCCCATGACGGGTTCACCGCCAGCACGAGCTCCTCGAGGCGAGGGTTGAGGCCGCCCGGAAAGATGACGTCGGCCGTGAACTTGAGATCGGAGATGTCGTTCTTCGTGCGGGGCACGCGGTTGCGCAAGATCGCCTGAAACGCGAAGAGTCCACCCGGCTTGATCCACTCGGCCACGCGGTCGAAGTACTTGCGATAGATGTCGACGGCCTGCCCCTTCGCGGCCTGCGCCGGCGAGCAGAGGTGGTCGATCATCTCGATCGAGACGAGCGCGTCGTATTTGGCCGCGGGGACGTAGTCTTTGTAGTCCGTGCACCACGCGCGCATGTTGGGGATCTTGCGTGCGTTGATCTCTTCGTACTGCGCGGAGCTGAGCGTGATGCCGTGCGCCTCTTTGACGCCGCGTCGCACCAAGTATTCGAGGTTCGCGCCCCAACCGCAGCCGATGTCGAGCACGGTCTGGTCGGGTGAGAGCTCGGCGTAGTCATAGAGAACCTTGCTCTTGTTCTCTTGCGCCTGCTCGAGCGTGTCGGTGTCCTTCTCGTAGACGGCGCACGTGTAGTGCATGCGCTCGTCCAGCCAGAGCCGGAAGAACTCGTTGGACACGTCGTAGGCGACTTCGACTTCTTGTTTGGTGCTGGTCATTCCTGCCGTCTCCTGCGCGCTACTTACACGAAAGAAACGCGCTCGGCACTGCGAATCAGCTTGCGGCGGGCGTAGCCCACCACTCGGCGTTGTCACTCGCCAAAGGCGACGACAAGGCGCAGAAACGGCTACTTGAAGACGACATCGAGGACCTCGTAGACGCGCTCGCCGCCGGGCATTCGCATCTTCACTTCGTCGCCGACCTCTTTGCCGAGGAGAGATCGCGCGAGCGGGCTCGTGACGCTGATCGAGCCCTCCTCCAGCTTGGCCTCGTCCGCGCCTAGGATGCGATAGACGACCTCTTCGGAGGTCTCCGTGTTGGAGAGCTTGATAGTCGCGCCGAACGCGACGCGTGACCCGGAGAGCTTGGACGGATCGATCACCTCGGCCAGGGCGATCTTCTGCTCGAGCTCCTTGACGCGCCCCTCGATGAACGACTGTTTGTCGCGGGCGGCGTGGTACTCGGCGTTCTCTTTCAAGTCGCCGTGCTCGCGTGCGGTGGCGATGGCTTGGATCACGTTCGGCCGGGCGACGGTCCGAAGCTGGTGCAGCTCTTCGCGCAGCTTGGCGTACCCTCCGGGGGTGATCGGGTTCTTGTCCATGACGGTCTTTGCGTTCTATCACACGACGGACCATGGCCATCATTGGTGAGCGCCCCGAGTCCGGCATGCGACTCGAGATCGAGCGTCCGCGCGGCGATGCAGCGCCGTTTCGCTACGAGGGGTGGGTCAAGACTCCGGAGACAAAGACCGCCGTCGCGGCGCTGATCGATGGGCCTGGCGAGGTCAACGTCGTCGGAGTTGGGCTCGACGAGGGGACAATCGAGAAGGTTCGTCTGCTGATACGTGCAGCATGCAAGCATGCTCGGACCGAAGGCCGCCCCCCACCCCTGCGCATTCAAAGATGGCGCGGCCCGCGGTGATGCAGTAATCCCGCCCGCATGCGTGCCCTCTTGCTCTGCGCGACCCTGGCCCTTTTGCCCGTCTGCGCGTGCGAAGAAGTGCCTCCGCCCAAGACGGGGCTCTCGTACACGGACAGCTCGCGCCGGGCGTACGAGACCGCGCTCGCGGAGTTCACCTCGCACAACTGGATCGAGTCCCAAGCGCTGATGCGCGAGGTGAAGCGCAAGTACAGCTACTCCAAATACGCGCGCCTGGCCGAGCTGCGCATCGCGGACGCAGACTTCGAGCAGGACAAATTTGCCGAGGCCCTGCGCGGGTACAAGCAGTTCGCGCACGATCACAAGACGGACGCAGAAGAGCTCATGTACGCGCGGGCTCGTGCGGCCGAGACGCAGTACCGGGAGATCGGAGACTCGTTCTTGATGCCCGCCTCCGAGGAGCGCGATCAAGCCACGGTGGTCGACTCCTACAAGGAGATCGTCGGCTTCATCCGAGATTTCCCCGATGCCCGCGAGGCACCGCGCGTCTGTGCGCTTCTGGAGGACGTGACCGCCAGGCTCGTGCGCCACGAGATGTACGTCGCCCGCTTCTACTTGCAGCGCGACAACTTCGACGCCGCGGTTCTTCGCTTGCAATACGCGATGCGCAACTACGCGACCGAGCCGCCGTGCTCGACGAAGCCGCGGGTCATGTCCAGCGAGGTGGCTCCCGCCATCCACACCGTTCCGCCGCGCATGGAGAACGCGTTCGGCCTCGCGCCCGACACGCTGCTCTTGTTGGGCGAGGTGTACATGAAGATGCGCAAGTTCGACGACGCAAAGGCCGCGTTCGGCGCGATCCTCGGCCGCTACAAAGAGAGCCCGCTCACCACACTCGCCAATCGCTACCTCGACGAGATCGCGCACAAGAAAGCCTGACGTGACGCAACCGAAGCCGGAGCTCGCCAAACGCACGATCCTCGTCGTGGACGACGAGAAGAACATCCGGCGCACGCTCTCTTTGGTGCTCGAGGGCGAGGGATACCGCGTGTTGACCGCCGAGACCGCGAAGGCCGCGCTCGCGATCCTTCGAGACTCCGAGTCGCCCGTCGACTTGGCGATCCTCGACGTGAAGTTGCCGGACATGAGCGGGCTGGAGGCGCTCGAGCTCATTCGCAAAGACGAGGCGACGCGCGAGCTGCCGATCGTGGTCATCAGCGGCCACGCAACGCTCGACGACGCGGCGCGCGCGATCGAGCTCGGCGCGGCCGACTTCTTCGACAAGCCGCTGATCCGCGAGCGCGTGCTCGTGAGCGTCAAGAACGTCGTGGAGGCCGCGCAGACGCGCCGCACGCTCGCCCAGCTCTCCCAGCGCGAGCTGCAGCGCTACGAGATGATCGGCGCGAGCCCCGCCCTTCGGCGCGTGTTCGTCGAGATCGAGAAGGTCGCGCCCACCAAGGCGAGCGTGCTCATCACCGGCGAGAGCGGCACCGGCAAGGAGCTGATCAGCCGCGCCATCCACCAGCTGTCGGGCCGCAAATCGCAGCCGTTCGTGAAGGTCAATTGCGCGGCGATTCCGCGCGAGCTCATCGAGAGCGAGCTGTTCGGCCACGAGAAGGGCTCGTTCACCGGCGCCCAAGGTCGCAAGCGCGGCTTCTTCGAACAAGCGCACGGCGGTACGCTCTTCTTGGACGAAGTCGGCGACATGGATCTCGTCGCGCAAGCGAAGCTTCTGCGCGCGCTGCAGTCGGGGGAGATCTCGCGCGTCGGCAGCGAACACGTCCTCATCGTCGACGTGCGCGTGCTCGCGGCCACCAACAAAGATCTGAGCCGCGCGGTCGAGAGCGGTGCGTTCCGTGAGGACCTGTTCTTCCGCTTGAACGTGTTCCCGATGCGCAGCCCCGCGCTGCGAGAGCGCCTCGAAGACATCTCGATTTTGGCGCAGTCGTTCATGGAGGCGTTCAGCCGCGAGAACGGCACCAAGTGCAAGCCCGTCGACCACGAGGTGATGAAGGCGCTCGCGGGCCGCTCGTGGCCGGGCAACATTCGGGAGCTGAAGAACGTCGTCGAGCGCATGGCCATCCTCTCGGGCGATCGGGTGACGATCGCGGACATGCCGGAAGACCCGCACGCGAGCCCCTTCGAAGAGGAGGCGAGCGCTGAGCCTGCCGCCGAGGCGGAGTCTCCAGAGACGGACGAAGCAGACGCGACAGGTCCGCGCGCTCCCCTTCCCTCGACCTACCTCACGCTGCGCGACTTCCGCGAGCACGCGGAGCGCAAGTACATCGTCGACACGCTGAAGCTCACCGGGTGGAACATCTCGCGTACCGCAGTCGTGCTTGGCGTCGAGCGCACCAACCTTCACAAGAAGATCCGCGCGTACCAAATCCGCCGCGGTGAGGGCTAGTCTCGGGGTTCACCGCGTATACTGAGAGCGTGCTGACGACCGCTCCTTCTCACTCGGGCTTGCTCCACGGCGAGGCGCGGGCGTTCGAGCGAAAGGGGCGCGACCCCTGCTTGCTCGCGTTCCACGGGTTCACGGGCTCGCCGTCGGAGATCATGCCGGTGCTGCAAGCGGCGGCCGACGCGGGCTTCGCGGTGCATGCGCCCTTACAGCCCGGTCATGGCACCAACCCGGCTGATTTGCAGCACAAGACCTTCGAGGACTGGATCGCCGCGGGGCGGCAACACTTCATCGCGGCGGCGCGAGAGCACGAGCGCGTCGTGGTGATGGGGTTCTCGATGGGGAGCCTCGTCGCACTCAAGCTCGCGAGCGAGGGGCTCCCTCAGCTGACGGGCTTGGTGGTGCTCGGCAACGCGCTCTTCTTGTCTGCGCCCTCGGCGTTGCCGCTTGGCCTACTCACTCGTTTGAAAGGAACACCGGACCTCTACCTGTTGAAGCCGCGCGCGGCCGACATGGAGGACCGCACGCTCTTGGACACCATCGTGACGTACGACCGCCACCCGATCCGCGCCGCGCGCGAGGTCTTCCGCGCAGGCGCCGTGATGCGCGCGGAGCTCCTGCACGTGCGCTGTCCGACGCTGATTCTCCACGGAAAGAAGGATCGCGTGTGCCCTTCGGCGAACGCGACGTACTTGGCCGATCACCTGACGAACGCGGCGAGCGTGAAGGTGCGCGTCTATCCGCGCAGCGCCCATGTCATCGGGTGCGACTTCGATCGAGCCGAGGTCTCGGCGGACGTCGTATCGTTTCTAACGAACGCCTAGGACCACTCTGCCCACGACGCGGAGAGAGATTCACAAAGAGATCGGGAAGATCAAGTTGAGGAATGAGGTTCGGCTCGGCCCCGTCTTCCTGATCTTTTGATCTTTCTGTTCCACATTCTCCCGTGCTCGGGGTAGCGCTCGGCCTAGACGCCTGTGGAGCCGTAGCCGCCCTCGCCTCGGACCGTGACGACGAGGTCGTCGACGATGTGTAGCTCTGCGCGAGCGACCGGCGCGAAGACGAGCTGCGCGATGCGGTCGAGTGGACTGATGGTGACCGGCGCGTCGCTCAAGTTCACGAGCAGCACCATCACCTCGCCGCGGAAGTCGCTGTCGATCGTGCCGGGGGCGTTCAGGATGGTGACCCCGAAGTTCGCGGCGAGGCCGGAGCGCGGGCGGATCTGCGCCTCCCAGTGCTCGGGGATGGCGAGCGCGAGGCCCGTCGGGATCTTAATCCGCGCAAGCGACGCGAGGACGATAGGCGCGGGTACGGCCGCGTGTAGATCCATTCCGGCGGAGCCGTGCGTCTGATACCGGGGCAGCGGTGCTTGCACCGGCCCGACTCTCTTCACGGCAACGTGGACGTCCGCTAGCACGACGAGTTTGCTACCACGCCTGCCTCCCTTCTGTCCAAGCGACCCGTGGGGTCGCCTCGGAGCTTTGATGGGACGCTTGCGCGCCCGGTCTGATATCCTGCGGTCGAGATGCAAGGGAGCATGCCGAACCTCTCGCCGCGCGTAGTGGGGCGATACGCGCTCTACGACGAGATCGCCGCGGGCGGCATGGCGACGGTACACTTCGGTCGATTGCTCGGACCTGTCGGCTTCTCTCGCACCGTCGCGATCAAGCGGCTCCACCCGCAGTTCGCCAAAGACCCCGAGTTCGTCTCCATGTTCCTGGACGAGGCGCGCCTCGCCGCTCGCATCCGTCACCCCAACGTCGTCCAGACGCTCGACGTGGTCGCGACGCAGGGCGAGTTGTTCCTCGTCATGGACTACATCCAAGGCGAGTCGCTCGCGAAGCTGATTCGCTCAGTCCGGCAAGAGGGGCTGCGGATCCCCACGCGCATCATCACGACCATCATGACGGGCGCGCTCAGCGGCCTGCATGCGGCGCACGAAGCGCGCAACGAGCGCGGCGAGCCGCTCAACATCGTCCACCGCGATATCTCTCCTCAGAACATCCTCGTCGGACAAGACGGCGTGGCACGCGTCCTCGATTTCGGCGTGGCGAAGGCGGCAGGCCGCATCCAAACCACACGAGAGGGACAGCTCAAAGGCAAGCTCGCGTACATGGCGCCCGAGCAACTTCAGGGGCACTCGTCGCGTCAGATCGACGTGTTCGCCGCGGCCATCGTGCTGTGGGAGGCGCTGACGACGCGCAGGCTGTTCTCGGGCGACAACGAAGGCGCGATCCTCGGCAAGCTCATGTCTGCGCCGATCGAGCCGCCGAGCCTCTACGCACCCGAAGCGCAGCCGTTCGACCAGGTCGTCCTGCGCGGACTGGCGCGCGATCCGTCCCTGCGATGGGCGACGACCAAAGACTTCGCGAACGCGCTCGAGCGATGCAGCGGGCTCGCGTCTCCGAACGAGGTCGGCGAGTGGGTCGACCACATGGCGCACATTGCGTTGAACTCGCGCGCCACGAAGATCGCGGAGATCGAGAGTTCCTCGATCAACCTCTCGTCGGTGCCGAGCGCGCAACAAATCGCGAGCGGTGATCTCGGCGCTACCGTCGTGGGTGGCTCCACCGCGCCGCCCGTCGCGTTGCCGCGGCCCGAAGCCAGCAGTGGCGGCATGGCAGAGCCGTCCTCTCAGATGTCGAGCATCTCGGTGTCCGGCCCACGCGTCTCTTCGAAGAAGCCGAACGCGAGCGTGATCCTGATGGGGCTCACGGCAGTCATCGCCGTCGCCGTGCTAGCGATCATCGCGATCCTGACGTTGCGGCGTGCCGTTCCCGCGTCCACGGCGGCTTCCGCTTCGGTCGCGTCCACCGTCCCCGCGACGCCGGCTGCACCCTTGGCCCCCGCGAGCGCGAAGGTCGTCGCGAGCGTATCGGCGGCCCCCATCGCGTCGGCTTCAGCGCCCGCAGCGAGTGCGCCCGTCGCGACCACTTACACTGGGGGTCCGCATATCGGCCAGCCGCACGCGACAGCGACACCATCGTCAACGCCAACTCCGGCCAAGAACAACTGCGATCCGCCGTATACGCTCGATGAATCCGGCCACAAAAAGTGGAAGCCGGAGTGCCTGAACTAATGAGCGCAGCGCGAGTCCTGGCTCTCTTTGGTGTGCTCGCCGTGACCACCTCCGCGCTCGCAGACGAGAAGAGCCGCTGCATCGAAGCGATGCGAGAGCGCACAGCGACAGCGCGAGGCACGTCACCTCACGCTCGCGCACAGCCAATTCTTGCAGTGCGCACGGGAGGAGTATCCCGCGGCGATCAAGAAGGACTGCAGCGAGGCGATTTCGGATCTCAACAAGACGATGCCGAGCGTCGTGTTTCGCGCGAAGGATTCGAGCGGCAATGACGTCCTCGACGTGTTCGTAGAAATGGACGGCACGCCGCTCGTCGATCACCTGGACGGTTCGCCAGTCCTCGTTGACCCCGGGCCTCACGAACTCACGTTCGAACGCGGCAAACGGAAGGTGACGCACACAGTGCTCGTGGGCGAGCGCGATCGTCCGATCGTCATGACGTTCGAAGACGACACCCCAAGCAAGGCGACTCCTGCGGTCACGACGGACGAGGCAGCCCCGTTCGCCGATGGATCGGCGTCGGCGTCGTGGGGATCGCCTTCGGCATCGTGGAACTCGTCGGCGGCCTTGGAGAGTCGAGCAACTACAGCAAGGAAGCGCAAGCCGGTGCGGAAGACCGTGTGCACCGTCAACTCCAGCGGTGCCGTCTCGGACGTGAGCGCCGTGCAGCTGCAGCCGTGTCACGTCACGGACTCGAGCGGATTGACGTATTCGGACCGAGCCAACCGCCAATATCTCTTGATGGGCGCCTTTGGCGGCGTCGGTCTCGTGCTTGCCAGGGTTGGCACTGGGCTCGTCGTTTCGTCGTTCGGTCCTTCCCCTCCCTCGAGCAAATCCGTGACTGTGGTGCCGATCGTTTCGCCGAAGCTGTTCGGCGCCGGGCTCACCGCGCGATTCTGAGTTTTACGAGCCGGCTGGTTTTCGCGTAGAACGAAGGGCCATGAATCGACTCCTCGCTTCCGCTGTTGCCGCGGCCATCCTGAGCTCCAGCTCGTGGGCGTTCGCCGACGACAAACTTGACTGCATCTCGGCGAGCGAGGGCGCGCAGAAGCAACGAGAGGATCGTCACCTCACCAAGGCGCGCGAGCAGTTCCTCGTGTGCTCTCGTGACGTGTGCCCTGGCGCGGTTCGCAAGGACTGCATCGAGGCCATGTCCGACATCGACAAGCGCATGCCGAGCGTCGTCGTGCGCGCCAAAGACGGCAAGGGCGTGGACCTCGTGACCGTATCCGTGACGATCGACGGCAAGCTCGCGGCCGACACGCTCGACGGAAAATCGATTCGGCTCGATCCCGGTGTTCACCAGTTCTCGTTCGAGACGCCCGGCCAGACCACTGTCGATCAAAAGGTGGTCGTCGCAGAGGGCGAGCACGATCGCCCCGTGGTCATCACGTTCGGCGCAGTCGTCGGCTCGACAGCCGAGCCCGACGAGAACAAGAGCGCTCCCGTCGGAGCTTTCGTGCTGATCGGTGCAGGCGTCGTGTCCGCGAGCGTGGGAGCCGTGTTTTACGCGCTCGGTCTAGGCCAGCGATCGACGGACCTCACGAACGGCTGCGGCGCGACACAGGCGGCGTGCGACGACGAGAAGAGCTCCATCAAGACCAAGCTCGTCGTCGGTGACGTCCTCACGGGTATCGGCATCGTCGGCGTGGTCGGCGGAGTCGTCTGGGCCATTGTCCATTATACGGCCGTTCCGTCGAACAAGGAGGCAACTCCTGCCGCCGCGTTCTCGCCGCGCTTCGATCTCCGCACCCAACAAGGCGGCGGCGTCGCGACTGCCGGCTTCGCTTTCTGAGCGGTACGCCTTCTCGCCGTCCTTCGTGGGTGCTACTCGGGCGCCATGCGCGAGGTCGTACTCATCCTCGATTTCGGTTCACAGTACACACAGCTCATCGCGCGTCGCGTGCGCGAGCAGCGCGTCTACTGCGAGATTCACCCGTGCACGGTGTCGATGGATCGCATCCGCGAGATCGACCCGAGCGCGATCATCCTCTCGGGCGGTCCCTCGAGCGTGTACGGCGACGGCGCCCCGTCCATCGACAAGGCGCTCTTCGAGCTGAAGGACCACCAAGGCAAGCCGCTGCCGATCTTGGGCATCTGTTACGGCCTCCAGCTCATCGCGCACTTGCTCGGGGGCAAGGTGGAGCGTGCCGCGGCGCGAGAGTTCGGCGCGGCGAAGGTCCGCATCGACTCCACCGCAGGGATGTTCCATCGCTTCACCGAGGGCGAGTCGATCGAGGTTTGGATGAGTCACGGCGACAGTATCGTCTCGATGCCGCCGGGGTTCGCCACCGTCGGCACCTCGGAGAATACGCCGTTCTGCGCGGCCGCGAACGTCGAGAGGCGCATCTACGGCGTGCAGTTTCACCCGGAGGTCGCGCACACGCCGCGCGGGTCTGACGTGCTCGGCTCGTTCCTCTTCGAGGTCGCGGGTCTCACGCCGAACTGGACGCCCGGCTCCTTCACGGAGGCCGCCGTTCAAGCAGTGCGCGACAGAGTCGGTCCCACGGGTCGCGCGATCTGCGGGCTCTCGGGCGGTGTCGACTCTTCTGTCGCTGCGGTGCTCTGTCACCAAGCGCTCGGTGACCGCCTCACGTGCATCTTCGTCGACAACGGTGTGCTCCGGCTCGGCGAGTTCGAGCAGGTCGCCGCGACGTTCCGTGAAAGCTACAAAATCGAGCTCGTCACGGTCGACGCGCGCGAGCGCTTCTTGAGCGAGCTCAAGGGCGTCACCGATCCCGAGAAGAAACGAAAGATCATCGGGCGCGTCTTCATCGAGGTCTTCGAGGAGGAGGCAAAAAAAGTGCAAGATGCACGCTTTTTGGTACAGGGAACGCTCTACCCGGACGTGATCGAGAGCGTGTCGTTCAAGGGGCCCTCCGCGGTCATCAAGAGCCACCACAACGTCGGCGGATTACCCGAGCGCATGAACCTCAAGCTGATCGAGCCACTGCGCGAGCTCTTCAAAGACGAGGTCCGCGCGATGGGCGAGGCGCTCGGGATGCCGCACGACATGCTCTGGCGTCAGCCATTCCCCGGGCCCGGCTTGGCGATCCGCTGTCTCGGTGAGGTCACTCCCGCGCGTCTCAGCGTGCTCCAACGCGCAGACGCGATCGTCACCGAAGAGATCCGCGCTGCAGGTTTGTACGAGTCGATCTGGCAGAGCTTCTGCGTGCTCTTGCCCGTGCGCTCTGTCGGCGTGATGGGCGACGAGCGAACGTACGAAGAGACCTGCGCGATCCGCGCAGTGCGCTCGGTGGACGGCATGACCGCGGACTGGGTGCCCCTGCCCTACGAGCTGCTCGCGCGACTCTCCAACCGAATCATCAACGAGGTGCGCGGCATCAACCGCGTCGTCTACGACATCTCGAGCAAGCCGCCCGCGACGATCGAGTGGGAATGATTCGCCTCATTTCAGCCGTGTTCATAGCCGCGTTGGCGTGCGCGCCGAAACCGCCCGTGATGCCAACCGTCTCGTTGCGCATGACTGGAGATCCGCCGGATGCGCGCGTGACCGTGGATGACGAGCCCGTCGGTACGCTCGACGTCGTCAAAGCGCGGGGGGTCGCGCTGCCGATCGGAAAGCACGCGATCAGCGTCGAGCACGACGGTTACTTCCCTTGCGACAAGCTCGTAGAGGTGAAGGAGGGCGACCCTCCGGTGCGTTTCGAGTGCAAGCTCGTCGCCGTCCCCGACTGATAGGCTTGACGAAGCCGACCATTTGGGGCAAAAGCAGGCCTCCTCATGTCTAACCGCGCAATCTGGAACGTTCGTAAGCGTCACGAGTGGCTCGCGACTCCCCTCAAGGCCCGTCGCGTCAAGCGCTCGACCAAGCTCCGCTGTGGGCTTCAGGACGCGATCGACCGCAAGGCCGGCACGTCCGCCGAAACGCCCGACAAGTCCTGAACTCGCCGCAGCGCCGTCTAGTACGAGCGCGGGAGCAGTTAAGTCACGAGCCGCAAATCGGCTCGGCGTGTTGATTTGACATTGCCGCGAACGACATCGTGTCGGTCGTGCGCGCAAGGCCGAGCCGTCCGCGTCGATCGACGAGGATGATGCCGCCAGATCCGTTCGCACGCCGCGCGAGCACGGCCACGGCGGCGCGTGCCGCGTCCTCCGGGTGCATGTCTTGGCGCAGCCACTCGATCGCGGTCTTGCTCATGCAGAGCTTCATCACGGACTCGCCGTGGCCAGTGTTGGAGCACGCGCCAGCTTCGTCGTCTGCGTAGGTGCCCGCGCCGAGGAGCGGAGCGTCGCCCACGCGCCCGGGTTGCTTCATGAAGGTTCCGCCGGTGCTCGTGGCCGCGGCGACATGACCGCTCGAGTCCCGCGCGACGGCACCCACGGTTCCGCCCGCCCAGCCCTCACTTCCCTTGCCGCTCTGCTTCATCGTGACAAATTGCGCTCTTGCGGCCGCGCTGGTCATCGCCTCGGTGGTCGTTCGCACGAACCCATGCTCCTTCGCGAAGGCCTCGGCGCCGGCGGCCGCGTAAAGGACGTGCACGCCCTCATCGAGGACCGCGCGCGCGATCTTGATCGGACTCACGAACGGCGGGAGAGCGCACACGGCACCCGCGCGCAGAGATCCATCCATCAACGCCGCGTCGAGCTCGATCTCGCCGGACGTGTTGAGCGCCGCGCCGGTGCCCGCGTTGAATACGGGATCGTCCTCGAGGAGCTCCACCGCTCGCTGTGCCGCGTCGAGCGCGCTCCCGCCTCCGCGCAAGATCGCCGCGCCCGCAATCGCCGCGAGCTTGCAGCCTTCGACGTGCCGCGCGCGCGCTTCCATGGGGACAGCCCCGGCCCCGCCATGAATCACGATCGACCATGAGGCTTCGTCCGCGCCCCACGAGAAAGTCACAACGTCACTCATGTCGCCAACGATAGCGGACGCTGAGCGCGGCCGTGAGCACTGCGAGCGCGAGTGGAGCGAAGAGCGGGCTTGCGTGCGAAGACGCAGCGAGCTGGAACGCGGCGATGGCGATCGCCGCTGCACCGAGCGAGGCCACAGCCCAGCGCCTCCGCGCGCGACCGGCGCGGAGAGAGGCGACTCTCGCGAAGGCCAACGCGCCGAGCACCACAGTGAGCGCGACGGCCAGTCTTGCAGTCGCAGGCGCGGAGGCCTCTTGCGCGACGGTCGCACGAGGCGTGGTGGAGATGACGCCGCGATCGTCGATGCGCAGGCCGCGATCGTCGTCTACGAAGCCCTGAGCGTCGGCGCGGACATGCGCCTTGCGCGCGTCGGATCGGGGGAAAAAGCTCGAGACGTCGATCACGGCCGTGAGCGCGAGAAGCGCGAGCACGCATGCGGGAGCGATCGCGCCAGTGATCGTGCTCAGCGCGCTCTCGGTCTCGGGCCTGCCGATCGCCGCAAGCGCGCGTAGCTCTCCCGTCGCGCGCGCCGCCGAGAGCGTGAGTCCCACGCCGATCGCCGCGCAGATAGGCGCCATCATCAACGACCGCCCGAGCTTCACCCCCCACGCGACGCCACCCTCGTCCGTGAGCGCGATGACGAGCAAGCAGACGACCCACGCCCCGAGAGCCGTGATGGCTCCCCGCGCGAGCATCCGCGCGTCCCACGAGGTGAACCGAAAATTTGCCGCCGCCGGTGAGTTCCCGTACCTCAAGAGATGTGCGCCGCGCCCACGGTTTTTGCCTCGTTCTGCTCGCATGCGCGGGCAAGGACCCCTACAACCCAGGAGCGTCGCTCGGGACGTTTCACGCGAAGGCGGCGCTGACCGACGCATCGTGCGGAGGCAGTCCCCCGAATCCGTGGGAGTTCGACGTGAAGCTCTCCCAGGACAAGAGCAACCTCTATTGGGTCCAGGGTGGCTTGCCCGTCCAAGGCACGCTCAACGCCGCCGGGCACTTCACGCTCTCGCAAGCCGGCACGTCGCAGATCAGCGCTGCCGACAAAGCTCACGGCGCGTGCTTGGTCACCCGGACCGACACGCTCGCCGGAGATCTCGCCGACGGAGGCATCGCGAACGGGTTCTCCGGGACGCTCGCCTACGCATTCGCACCCACCAACGGCGCGGACTGCGCCGCGCAGATCGGTACCGCCTTCAACGCGCTGCCGTGCGCGATCCGCTACGACCTCACGGCCATCCGTACGATCGCGCCCGACGCTGGGAAATAGGGCCTTCATCGCTACTTCGAGAGCGGGAGATCCGCGATGCAACCGAGTCCTGTCGCGCGGAAGCGGTGCGTGGCGAGATCGACGTCGAGGGTGAGTTCGCTCGCGAACGCCTGATCCACGCGAAGCTGCCACACGCCCGCGCCGGTCTTGCCGTCGATGTAGATCTCCTGGTGCTCGCCGAGGGGTCGATCGGCCCCCGTGCAATCCTGCGGGCAGAACGGCTCCTTGCACCCGCACTCGCCTACGCAGGGCTCGCCTTCGCACGAACACGCGCCCTTGCTCGAAGCACCACCCTGCGCACGGACCTCCACGCGCCACACTCCCGCGCGATCGTTCACGTCGAGCTCGCCGAGTGCTCCGCATGTCGATCGCGTCGTCGAGTTCGCGAGCACGAACGCGTAGCGCGCGCCGTCGATCGGCACGAGCACTTCGGTGCCGAACGTGTCGCTGCGGTTGCGGAAGAACGCGCCGGTCGCGAGACGCGTCCACGGCATCTCGGGGTGGCCGAGCTTCATGGAGGCCTCGGTGACGGCGGCGAACGTGCGAGTCTCGATGGGCCCCCACGACGCGGGGCATCCGCTCATGTGCGCAGCGGCCGCGGCGCTCGGCGATAGCTCGTTCGCGCGCCTGTAGTGCCCAACAGCGACGCCTCGACGCTCTGGCGCCTTTCCCATGTCCGCGAGTGCGTCGTCGAGAGCGCCTCGATCGAGCTCGATCTGCGCCTTGAGCTTCATGTCGTTCGGATCGGCCATGGCGAGTGCCGTCGTGAGATCGGCATTCGCACCGTCGAGATCCTTGGAGAGCAAGCGCGCGTGCCCACGCTCGGCCAGCGCGCGCGGATCTTCTGGGGCGGCCACGAGCGCTCGCGTGAACGCGTCGATCGCGGGCGCGTACTTCTTCGTAGCCGCGGCCGTTCGACCCTCGGTCATCGCCGCGCCGTACGCCTTGCGTTGCTCGTTGCTGACCGACGCATCGACCCTGGGCGTAGCGTCGACGGTAGACGTGTCGAACGACGCATCGGCGGTCGACG